>Ga0080064_1001195_pt1 | contig 55942 bp, 65 predicted proteins | sample Subgrocontami54m_FD_69260 | JGI IMG/M metagenome (GOLD analysis project Ga0080064, IMG submission 69260) | Subsurface groundwater microbial communities from S. Glens Falls, New York, USA - GMW46 contaminated, 5.4 m (SPADES assembly) (version 2) ...
GAGGCCATCGAGTTCACCGAGTCGGTCAGGTCCTTCCAGGTCCCCAACCCCCCTTCCACCCTTGCCTGGCCGCCGAGTATCCCCTCGGTGCCCACCTCGCGCGCCACCCGCGTCACCTCCGCCGAGAAGCTGCCGAGCTGCTCCACCATGGTGTTGATGGTGGTTTTCAGCTCGAGAATTTCGCCCTTCACATCCACCGTGATTTTCTTGGTCAGATCGCCTCTGGCCACCGCGGTGGTCACCTCGGCGATGTTGCGCACCTGGCCGGTCAGGTTCGAGGCCATGAAGTTGACCGACTCGGTCAGGTCCTTCCAGGTGCCCGCGACACCCTGCACGTTCGCCTGGCCGCCGAGCTTGCCTTCGGTGCCCACCTCGCGCGCCACCCGCGTCACTTCCGCGGCGAACGACGAGAGCTGGTCCACCATGGTGTTGATGGTCGCCTTGAGTTCGAGAATCTCGCCCTTCACGTCCACCGTGATCTGGCGCGACAGGTCGCCCGCCTGCACCGCCTTGGTCACGTCGGCGATGTTGCGCACCTGGCCGGTCAGGTTCGAGGCCATCGAGTTCACCGAGTCGGTCAGGTCCTTCCAGGTGCCCGACACGCCTTCCACCTTCGCCTGCCCGCCGAGTATCCCTTCGGTGCCCACCTCGCGCGCCACCCGCGTCACCTCGGCGGCAAACGACGAGAGCTGGTCCACCATGGTGTTGATGGTCGCCTTCAACTCGAGAATCTCGCCTTTGACGTCCACCGTGATTTTCTTGGAGAGGTCGCCCTTGGCCACGGCGGTGGTCACCTCGGCGATGTTGCGCACCTGCGAGGTCAGGTTGCCGGCCATGAAGTTCACCGATTCGGTCAGGTCCTTCCAGGTGCCCGCAACGCCCTGCACGTCGGCCTGGCCGCCCAGCTTGCCTTCGGTGCCCACCTCGCGCGCCACCCGCGTCACTTCCGCGGCGAACGAGCGCAACTGGTCCACCATGGTGTTCACGGTGTTTTTCACCTCGAGAATTTCGCCCTTCACGTCCACCGTGATCTTTTTCGACAGGTCGCCCGCCGCCACCGCGGTGGTCACATCGGCGATGTTGCGCACCTGGCCGGTCAGGTTCGAGGCCATCGAATTGACCGAGTCGGTCAGGTCCTTCCAGGTGCCCGACACGCCCTCCACCTTCGCCTGGCCGCCGAGTATCCCTTCGGTGCCCACCTCGCGCGCCACCCGCGTCACCTCCGCCGAGAAGCTGCCAAGCTGCTCCACCATGGTGTTGATGGTGGTCTTCAACGCCAGAATCTCGCCCTTCACGTCCACCGTGATCTTCTTGGTCAGGTCGCCTCTGGCCACCGCGGTGGTCACCTCGGCGATGTTGCGCACCTGCGAGGTCAGGTTGCCGGCCATGAAGTTCACCGACTCGGTCAGGTCCTTCCAGGTGCCGGCGAGGCCCTGCACGTCGGCCTGTCCACCGAGCTTGCCCTCGGTGCCCACTTCACGCGCCACCCGGGTCACTTCCGCCGAGAAGCTGCCGAGCTGCTCCACCATGGTGTTGATGGTGGTCTTGAGCTCCAGAATTTCGCCCTTCACGTCCACCGTGATCTTCTTGGTCAGGTCGCCTCTGGCGACCGCGGTGGTCACCTCGGCGATGTTGCGCACCTGCGAGGTCAGGTTGCCGGCCATGAAGTTCACCGACTCGGTCAGGTCTTTCCAGGTGCCGGTCACCCCCTGCACATCGGCCTGTCCGCCGAGCTTGCCTTCGGTGCCCACCTCGCGCGCCACCCGCGTCACCTCGGCGGCGAACGACGACAACTGGTCCACCATCGTATTCACGGTGGTCTTCAAGGTCAGGAATTCGCCCTTGACGTCCGCCTCGATTTTCTTGGAAAGGTCGCCCTTGGCCACCGCGGTGGTCACGTCGGCGATGTTGCGCACCTGGCCGGTCAGATTCGAGGCCATGAAGTTGACCGACTCGGTCAGGTCACGCCAGGTACCGGTCACGCCCTGCACATCGGCCTGTCCGCCGAGCTTGCCTTCGGTGCCCACCTCGCGCGCCACCCGCGTCACTTCCGCCGCGAACGATGAAAGCTGGTCCACCATGGTGTTCACGGTGGTCTTGAGCGCGAGAAATTCGCCCTTGACGTCCGCCTCGATCTTCTTCGACAGGTCACCCTTGGCCACCGCGGTCGTCACCCCGGCGATGTTGCGCACCTGGCCGGCCAGGTTCGAGGCCATGAAGTTTACCGACTCGGTCAGGTCACGCCAGGTGCCGGTCAGGCCCTTTACCTTTGCCTGCCCGCCCAGTTTGCCTTCGGTGCCCACCTCGCGCACCACCCGCGTCACCTCCGCGGAAAAGCCGCCGAGCTGCTCCACCATCTTGTTGATGGTCTTGGCGGTGCGCAGGAACTCGCCCTCCAGCGGCCGGCCGTCCACCTCCAGCGCCATACTCTTGGACAGGTCGCCCTGCGCCACCGCGCCGATCACCCGCGCCACCTCGCTGGTGGGGTGGACCAGATCATCGATCAGCGAGTTGACGCTTTCCACCGACTCGGCCCAGAAACCGCGTACGTCAGAAGTCGCGGCGCGTTTTTTCAGTCTGCCTTCCTTGCCCACCATCTGGCTCAACTGCGCCAGTTCCTTCGCCATGGCGACATTCTGCTCGACCAGGTCGTTGAATACCTCGGCCACGCGGGTGAAGGCGCCGGCGCCCTGATAAGGCAAGCGGGCCGAGGCATCACCGCGCGTCAGAGCCACCAGCGCGGCGTGGATCTGGGTGAGTTGTTCGGTGTTGGCGACTGCGGAGGATTCCAAACCTTTAAGGGGACGGTTCACGCGCGACTCCTGTATCTGCTCGCGCCGGGAAAGCATGGCGCGAGCCAGCCGATCTCCCAATCGCGATTGATCTGGTATCTTTTAGGTATGAAACGAAAGGCTGCGCCCCGCGTTTTCCCGCGACAATTCTCCCCGCATTCCCGGCGGGCGGGTAGTCGCGAATTTGCTACTTGATGTAGCTGTTCGTTGACACCGGCGGGTGGCGAACCGACTCTCGCGTGAATCCGGCAATCACGGCCGCCTCAAACCGGCTTGACCAGACCCGGACCCCCCCAGACCCGTCCTTCGCCATGCCGCTCGATTCCCGGCCGCAGTCGATCGTGGGAGAAAAAAGATCCGTCGATGAAACGAGCCTATGGCGCCGCGACCCGTGGCGAAGGCGCCACGCATACCTGGAAAGGCAACAAGGAGGTGGGGCCGGGCCGTGGCCATCAAGGGCCATGACCCGGTGGCGTATTCAAGAATTATCGGGATTCACAGCGCCGCCCGTGGCTGCTAGCGGCCGTGGTAGTAACCGTGAGGCCGGTGGCCGTGGTAGTACCCGTAACGCGGCCGGACCACGACCACGGGCGGAGGCGGCGGGCCGACGTACACGCCGCGGGTTTCCACAACCGGCACGGCTACGCATCCGGACAGGGCCGCAGCGGCGGCGAATGCAAATATCAGGGTTCTCATGGTGACACCTCCGTGGTTGTTGGAAATATAAACGCGCCACCGCCCATGGCGTGCCCGGAGTTGCTACAAGTTATTGCCGCACTGTGCGGGCGAGAACGCCGCTAGCCTTGCGCCGGACCGGCGCCCTACCCCGCGGATGCGGCGCGCGGCGCCGGCGAAAGCGCCTGGCGGCGATTGCGTAAGCCGGTTACCGGCGCTTACATTTGTTACGCGAGGTACGCCATGGTTACGCGCGCTACGCGATGCCCCTCCGTGGCGCCGCCCGCCCGCCGCGCCCCGCGCTGAATCTGCGTGACCGCAACGGATGGAGTATCCTTTTCCGGCTAGGAGGAACGCACATGATCAAGACCGGAATCAAGACAAAAGGCGTGGTGCATTTCACCATTCCTGTGAGCGACATCGAGCGCAGCGAACGCTTTTACGTGGACCTGCTCGGCATGGAGGTGGTGAGCCGGGTGCCGCCCGCGGGAATGGTGTTCCTGCAGTCCGGCAAGGACATTTTCGTGCTGGCCCGCAGCGACACGCCCGTCAATCCCAACACCGGCGACGGACGCATGGTCCACCACGGCTTCCTCGTCGATCAGGACAAGTACGACGAAGCGCTCGCGTTGCTGCGCGCCGGCGGCGTGAACGTGATCCATGAGGAATTTCGCGAACAAGGCGTATTTCCCGGCCGGCAGGTGTACTTCCATGATCCGGACCGCAACGTGCTCGAACTGCTGGATCGTCCGCGCGTACCTTCGTAGCGAATTTCTCCTTGTATTATTAATATTGGATATTTAAAATGCGAGGATGTTTGATCGACTTGCGGCATCTGCGACCCGAAACGCCTTAAAGCGCTCGCCGGCCGTCGCTTTACTGGGCGCGCGCCAGGTCGGCAAATCCACCCTGGCGCGAGCCATCGCCGCAGAAGCATCCGGCGCGCTCTATCTGGACCTTGAGGCCGAAGAAGACCGCGCGCGGCTTGCCAACCCCGCGTTTTTTTTCCGAGAGAACCGCAACCGGCTCGTCGTGCTTGATGAAGTGCAGCGCGCTCCGGAAATTTTCGCCGCACTGCGCCCCGAGATTGATGCCGAGCGCCGCGCCGGACGCTTTCTGCTGTTGGGCTCCGCATCGCCCTCGCTGCTTCGACAGACGTCGGAATCGCTCGCCGGCCGCATCGCGCTGGTTGACATGCAGCCGCTCCTCGCGGCCGAGGTCCGCCCGAGCTTCGCCGAAACGCAAACACTGTGGATGCGCGGCGGATTCCCTGAAAGTTTCACCTCCGGGAGCGATGCCGATTCGTTCAAATGGAGGCGGGATTTCATTCGCACGTTTCTGGAACGCGATATACCGCAATTCGGCATCAATATTCCCGCGCCCGTGCTCGAGCGCTTCTGGCGCATGCTTGCGCACACCCATGGGCAGTTGCTCAACGCCGCGCAACTCGCGGGCAGCATGGGCGTGTCGAATCCCACCATCGGCCGCTATGTCGATCTGCTTGCCGCCGCGCGCGTGCTGCGTCGAGTCGAGCCAATGCACAGTAACCTCGGAAAACGCCTGGTGAAATCGCCCCGGCTTTACATTGCGGATAGCGGCCTGTTGCACGCGTTGCTGCAAATCCAGACCCTGAATGACCTGATTGGCCACTCCATCACCGGCGCCTCCTGGGAAGGGTTCGTGATCGAACAGATCGTGGGCGCGGCGCCCCGGAATGCAAATATCAGCTTCTACCGCACCGCCGCCGGCGCGGAGCTTGACCTTGTCGTGCAAGTCGGGCAAAAAGCCATCGGCTTCGAAATCAAATTCTCCAGCGCGCCCAAATTGACCAAGGGCTTCTGGCTGGCCTGCGAGGACGTGGGCGTATCACGCGCTTATGTGGTGGCGCCGGTGCAGGAGCGCTACCGGATTGCGGAGAACGTGGAGGTGGCGCCGGTCACGCATGGGTTTGGCTTGGTGTGAAGTGGCGACCCGGCCGCAACATTTCAAACACGGTTGCCCTCCCGGCAGAACATGCAAGACAAGCAAAACATCCTCGCCCGGGGGAAGACAGAGAGGAAAGTTAACACAATCCCCTGTTCCGCCCCGATTGCAGGCAACGCCGTCACCGCCGTTGCCGCTTGCGTGGCGCGGGCGGCGGTGCGCCCGCCTCGGCGCCGGCTTGATCGATCTCAACGGCGCCCGCCCCATGCATCGCTTGCTCGACCGAGCTCAAATCCACTTTCGCAGCGCCGGATTTTAACCGCGCCAGCGCGCGATTCACGAATTGCATCACCCACTGCCGCTGCTGGCGGACCTCGTCCGGGTCGATGGGCACATCGCCCTTGTAGTCCGCGGCGTGGCGAAGCGCCATCAGGGCATTGAGATGACGGGTCGTCTCCTTGGGCAACGCTCCCGACTTTACAAAATGCAGCGACAACATCGATTGCGCGCCGTCATGGGATTCGGTCTGAATGCCCTTGGACCAGAGTAGCGCGCGCGTCGCGTTGTAGGCGGCGTGGTAGAGATTGGCGATGCATTTCCGCCACAAACGGGCGTTCGCGTTCGCTACGAAGGAGCGCAATTCCTCATCGAGAAGCAGCACGTTATTCGAAACCTGGTGGGTCAGCGCGGTCTTGTCCATAAAAGCTCCATGTCACGCCGGATGGCATTGAAAAAAACCCTGCTCTCATCTTCGGCAAAGACCGGCACGGGCCTCAGGTGAATACCGGCGTCGCCTTCCTGATAGGGCGCCTCGGCCTGGTGCGCCAGCGACACCAGCATTCGCTCGATCCGCCCTGACCTGCCACAGCTCATGACCACCGCCACATCCAGGTCCGAATGGGTGCCCGATCCGCCCTTCGCCCGGCTGCCGAAGAGGGCCACTTGCAGGGGCAACTCCGGCAGGCGGCGCAGACCCGAGCAGAACCGCCGCAGCACATCCTGTTCCGCCGGCGTCAGCAACGAGTTTTTTGCGAACGAGACGGCGGCGGTGACCGCGTCCGGTGCCAGCACGACTCTGGACACCAGACCCTTTTCGCGCAGCCGGCGCCGGTAGGCGCGCATGCGTTCGGCGGCGCTTTGCGCATTGCCGGTCGGCGGGCGGCCCCTTTTTCGTTCCATGAATTAGTGTAACACGTTACGATAATATGCGGACCGGCAGCCGTCCCGGGGCCGCGCGCTACAATTCCAGATTCATGACCGCGTCCCCGCCCTTGAACGAACCGCCGCAGCGCCTGCGCCTGGACAAATGGCTCTGGGCTGCACGTTTTTTCAAGACCCGCAGTCTGGCGGTCGCGGCGGTGGAGAGCGGCAAGGCAACATTGAACGGCGAGCGCGTTAAACGTTCAAAAGAGGTGAAGCCTGGCGATACGGTGACGGTGCGCGCCGGCTATTTCGAATGGACCGTCCAAGTGCGCGGCATTTCATCCAGCCGCGGTCCGGCCGGGGTGGCGGCGCTGCTCTATGCCGAAACCGAAGCGAGCCGGGCGAGGCGCGATCGCGTCATGGCGGAACGACGCGCCGCCCCGCAGCCCGTTGCCCCCGGTCTGGGCCGCCCGACCAAGCGGGACCGGCGGATATTGAGCCGGTTTACGCGCAGCGGATAATCCGCCCCTCCGCACCCTTCAACAGGCTCGCCACAGTCGGTAGCGACTGAAGGACGGTAGCACCCGTGCGGCTTGACGGGACCAGGAACAGAATTTGCTTTTCCTCCGGGTGACGACGTTTCCGGAGACACAAAATGAAAACAGAACCCAGTCGCGCTCCCCTGCCCGATGTTTCCTTCGAGGATCTGGATTTTTCCCTGGATACCCGCACCGGGCAAATTTCCTTCGATGACGATGTGTTGCGTCTGGTGGCATACATGAACGACATCGACTGGGCCTGGCTCACCCAGGACCAGAGCCGGATCGCCGCGCTGCTGATGAGCTGGTACGAACGGCACCGGCGCTACGGCGGCTCGATCAACCTGGCTGCGGAACAGGTCGAAGCAAGCGGGATCGCAGCCGGCCAGTATGTGCCCTTCGGCAGCGCCACCGTTCAGTGACAGCATGTGCGGATCAATCCGGGGAGTTCAGATTGAAAACAGGATCCGGCTGCGCTGACAGCCGATCGGAACATCGCCGGGCAGATGGCCCTCGAGCTGTACCGCAGCGAGCGCGATCCCCGGGCCGGGTTTTTCAGCATCCGCCAGTCCATCAGCCGCGGCACGATGAAAAAAATCGGCATCCCGCCCTGGCGCGGCGCCGTTGGGTGCCGTAGCGCGGCGGCCGCATCCCGGATAGTCCACATCGCTCGCTGTTGCGCAGCTCCTTGAGGTACAGTCGCGGCTTCGTGCTGCGTCGCCGTTGCCGGCCGCATTTTCTCAAGGGCTCCATGTTTCAATTTCTTTCCCGTTTCAATTCCCAGGACATCGCAATCGATCTCGGTACGGCAAACACGCTCATTTACGTGCGCGGCAAAGGCATCGTCCTGGATGAACCCTCGGTCGTCGCCATCCGCCAGGAGCACGGCCCCAACGGCAAACAGGTGGTGAGCGCGGTGGGCCTGGACGCGAAAGCCATGCTCGGGCGCACCCCGGGCAACATCAGGACAATCCGGCCGATGAAAGACGGCGTCATCTCGGATTTCACCATCACCGAGCTGATGCTCAAGCATTTCATCGGCAAGGTCCTCGAAACGCGCCTCTTCAGGCCGAGTCCGCGCATCATCATCTGCGTGCCGAGCGGTTCCACCCAGGTGGAGCGGCGCGCCATTCGCGAATCGGCCGTCGGCGCCGGCGCATCGACGGTGTACCTGATCGAAGAGCCGATGGCGGCGGCGCTGGGCGCGGGACTGCCGGCGGGCGAGCCGACCGGCTCAATGGTAGTGGACATCGGCGGCGGCACCACCGAAGTCGGCGTGATTTCACTCGGCGGCCTGGTCTATCAGGGCTCGGTGCGCGTCGGCGGCGACAAGTTCGACGAGGCCATCATCAATTACGTGCGCCGCAATTACGGCATGCTGATCGGCGAGGCCACGGCTGAACACGTGAAGAAGTCGATCGGCACGGCGTTTCCCGGCACGGAGGTGAACCAGATCGAAGTGAAAGGGCGCAACCTCGCCGAGGGCATCCCGCGCAGCTTCACCATTTCCAGCAATGAAATCCTGGAGGCGCTCAGTGACCCGCTCAACAGCATCGTCAGCGCGGTCAAATCGGCCCTGGAGCATACACCGCCCGAACTGGCGGGAGACATCGCCGAAAAAGGCATGCTGCTCACCGGCGGCGGCGCGTTGCTGCGCGGCCTGGACAAGCTGCTGATGGAGGAGACCGGCCTGCCGGTCAAAGTCGCCGACGATCCCCTCACCTGCGTCGCGCGCGGCTGCGGCCTCGCGCTGGAGGCCATGGACCGCGGCGGGATGTTCTTCGCCACCGACTGAGGGTTGTCCAGGCAGGCGGAACGCGCGACAAACGTTCAAGGCCGCGCCTGCCGATTGATGCCGAACGGCCAAGCCCACTCGCCATCGCGCCGGTAAACCGTTCAGGCGCCGCGAAGCGCGAGGCCGCCCCGGGTGCTTGCCGAAGCGCAAGGCGCGCTGGCAAGCACCCGGGTACTTTCCGGACTGGCTTGTGCTCACGCGCCGGTTTGGAATCCCGATGCGGGAAAGCACCCTACTGCCCCAGATAGGCCCGCCGGATATGCGGCTGGGCCAGCAGCGCCGCCGGGGTGCCCTCGGCCGCGATGCGGCCTTCCTCGAGCACGTAGGCGCGTGTGGCCACTTCCATCGCCATGACCACGTTCTGCTCCACCAGCGGCACCGCCACGCCGCTCGCGTTGATCTCGCGCACCGCGCGGAACATGTCGAGCACGATGTTCGGCCCCTGCTCGGCGGGACACCGGATCTGCATCATGCCGCAACCTCAAGCAACACTTCAGGATGGCGTTCGGCGATCTTCAGTAGCGTTTGTGCCGCCCCGGAGGGTTCACGCCGGCCCTGTTCCCACTGCTCTAAAGTGCGTTTGGAAACGCCAAGCGCCGCCGCGAATTGTGCTTGGGAGAGCCCACTCTTCAACCGCACGTGAACCACGTGCGACTTTGGCTCAACTTTCTTCCGCTTGCCTCCGCCCGCCTTGATCTCTCGTACGCCGTCCAAGACTTCCTGCCATACATCGCGCTTGGCCTCGAATTCGGTCAATGCCTTCCCAGTAAGCTTCTTACCCATTGCGGAATGCCTCCAACAACTGTTTCAAAATATGGGCAGGAACGTCGTCTCGCTTGGCCTTGGCATAGATCGCCAACATCCAAAACTCGTTCGGATCGTACCGTACGAAATGGATGACTCGTAGCCCGCCACGCTTGCCCATGCCCCGTCGTGCCCAACGCAGTTTACGAACGCCACCCGAGCCGGGAACAACCCGACCGGCCTCTGGATTTTGCATCAAGAACTGCTGCAATTCGGAGTACTCATCATCGTCCAGATATACGGGGCAGACCCGTTCGAATGCGGTCGATTCGATGAACGTGAACATCGTGCCTGAATATACGCCTTTGGCGTAGGGCAAGCAAGCCCCTATCCGAACACGCCGCGTCTACCGGGAAGGGCAATGGTGATCAGGCAGGGACCGAACGTCATGCTGTGCGGCGGGCCGCCGCGGTGCCAAGAAATAGTACGGCGCTTCCGGCCCGTCCGCACCAGCTAAAGTTAGGTTGCCGGCCGCTTCGTCGCAACATACTCACGAAGGGCGCGATTGACAGCTTCAGAGTCCGGGAATAGCGCGCGCAGGTCCGGATCAATGAGAACGATGTTCGTGCCTTCGCGGTAACTTTTCGTGTACTTGCCGCGCACGCCGGATCTGATCAGATCCTCTGAATATTCATCTCGTAGGGTATCTTTATCGTTGCTCATAGGCTTTGCGCTCTCGCGGAGTCATTGACCGAGCGGAGATCGGACGAATCCGATCACCACGTTCAGTATAGGACACAACCAGGTACTTGCTCCCTTTCGACGTTCCAAAGATCAGATACCGATCTTCATCCGTTGAGTGGTCGGGGTCAGGGACAGTCGAGGAATGATCATCGTCAAATACCTCGCATGCCTCTAAGAATGAAATTCCGTGCTTGCTCTCGTTCGCACGAGCCTTTTCCGGGTCCCATTCAAAATCCATGACATCGCCTCTTCAGGCAACCTCCGCGGTAGGAACCGCCCTTACGGGCGGCCTCCCGCACAGACCCCGCCGTGCAGTTTTTCCGCAACGGGTTCCTCGGTCGTACTCGCTTCCGCGATGCAAGGCGTCACCGTCATGCCATCACTCTCCGACGACTGATTTCGGTTATGCGCGGTCTTGCTATCTGCATAAGGTCAAGCACCTGAGCAAAACGACCCCAGGTATAGCTACTTCGCTTGCCGCCTCTCCTGTTGAGCCACTTGAAAGCGCACTGCTTGGCCCAGTCAAAGAAACGATACAACAAACGCGAGTTGCCTCGAACCCCATAATAGTTGTAGTGTCCCCGTAACCGTAAATTCAACCGCCTGAAGAAATCGCGCACAAGCAGATGCCGGTTTAACTTGATCCATTCCTTGATCCGACCGCACGCCGCGAGCAACTTCTTGCGAGCCGTGTGCCTGCTCGCCATGCAATGTGGCGCGGTGCTGGCGGCCCGTCCGCTGCATTGAGGGGTTAAATGACAGCTCTCGCACACCTTACCTTGCTCTATCTTGCCGCGTAGGGCGTCGTGTCTTTGCTGCAAATGCTCATAGAACGGCTTAAGGTTCTCTTCGGAGTGTGCCAGCCGATCAATGACCTCGCCCGGAATGGATTTCGCAATCCAGATCCCAGAGGTCAACAAACTCAATGAGATGCTGATAGTGCTCGCGGGTGTCTGCATCCGCCAGCCAAAGATTCTCACGAAAAAGCTTCGCCATCTGCCGATACGCGGGCAAGAGTTCTTCCTGAAGCTGTTTGTTGTCGTATTCGATGAGCTTCTTGAACTCGGGGCCGCGAGCGCTCGAAAACTCTCCGAGCGCGTCGACACTGATTTGGCGCTTTTCCTCGCAAAGCTCTCTCCAAACGATGTCTGCCATGTTGTGAATGCGAACTCGGAGTTCACTGCGCATTAGAATCTCGCGCCGAAGTCCAAGGATAGGCGAGTAGAAGTCCTTGAGTTGTTTTTCGACGAACGCAAGACGGCGCTGACCCCGTTCGCGCCGACCGCTGAGCCATGCCCCAATGACGACGCCAGCAAGTCCCGATAGCGCCGGAATGCCAATCGATATGCCCCAGCGGACGAGTTCAACTGATTGCTGATCCGTGGCCATGGCGACGGTCGTTGCTGTCATTTAACGTCATGGTCAACGGCAGGCGCGCGCGGTGATTGCGAAGAAGCTCAAGCCCGCTTTCGCCTGTCCGTTGCACCTATAGTTGGGCGGCTTCTCGCTATGCGGCACTGCGCGTAGCCGGCTTTCGCGAAGGGCGCGAAACGACCTGCCGGCCTGACTTGGCCTGCTTTGCGCGCAAGTCTTCACAGATCGCGTGAAGATCATTGTTGAAGCGCTTGGCGTATTCCTCGCGGATGCGATGAATTTCCTCAACGATTGGGTCAGGCTTCATGGTCGCCCTCCATCAGTTCCAGTGGCGTACAGATTACAGGAGGTTCATAGCCGGCTGCTCTGCAGATGGCCTCGATCCGAGGTCTCATAGCGGCGTTGGCAATGTGCTTGCAGTTCCACGTCAGGAGATAGTCAACCCCGTGTACGGCCGCGACTGCAATGTGAAGCGCGTCCGTCTTGGCCTTCTCCGGAAGTGCCGCGCCAGCAAGAAGCTTTGCCGCCAGGGCTTCCGCCTGCTCCGAGACATCGAGTTCCGGTAGGCCGGTGATTGCTTCGACGCGCCGTTGCGCGGCTTCTTCGTCTCCCGCGGCAGCCTCGATCATCACGATTTCAGAGATGAAGAGCTCGAACGCCGGGCGGCACACCTCCCACCAACTTCGCGTCGCCTCTTGGTTCGCCGCCATCACGAGCTCGGGGCTTCGCCAAGCCGTGAGATAGCTGGGGATCGTCGTTTCGATGTAGACCGTCGCCTTCATCTCTCAGATTGTATGCCAAGCCGCCAAACGTTCACGTTCAAAGGCGCGCCAAAAGGGATGGCGGAATACAAGATGGCCGTTGATGCGCGTCCTTTGCGACGTGTAGTTAGGTGTCATTTGATTTTCGCCCATTCAATATTTCCGAAATCACCGTGGGCCGCCAAACGCACCCAATCTCGACTTCGTCATGTATCCGCGCTGAGTAGACGCCAAGAAATTTTGATTTAATATCGGCACCAAAAATGCGCATTCCCGCGGCATTCTGGTAACCGCTAGACATTCTTACAACGACAGGTGAGCCGCTCATTCCATTTCGGGTCGTCGCATCGATCAAAAATGCTGGGCGCCCACCATATGGTAGGTCGGGATCGGTGGCTATGTGTCCCGTTTTCCATATCGGAAAGAATACGTTTGGTCGGAGTCCGAGTGGAAAGCCGATCACTGACACCGGCATCGCGGGTTCAGGGATCAGGTCCGTTTGCGCAAGTGCCAAATCAAATGGATAAATTTGTGTGTCAGCCTTTATGTTAGACAACTCCAGTGCTGCCACGTCCACGTCACATCCGGACGGATGCTCCAACCATCGCGTTGTGCCATTTAAAGTTTGAAGTGGTTCCCCATGAAATCGCCACTCTCCGAATTTGCCCTTAATGTGATGCGCAATTCTGACTTCATCTGGCAGCGCAGCAGTTGAAGAAAGGGGCTCATTAGTTTCGGCATGGCGACCGGAGAATACGTGTCTATTGCTGATAAGGAAGGCTTTCCCGTCGTGCTCGATTACGAAGCCCGTGGCAGTTGAGAGTTGATGACCGTTCACGTATAGCTTCAAGTAAAGACTCGTAGCACTTAACGGATCAATTCTTATTTTCTGTTCTGTCACGCTGCATCCTAAATGACACCCAACGTCTGAATTCACCGGACTGCGCGGCTTTTTCGCGCAGGTCCGATGGAATGATGGGTTGGGCATGTGATTGACGCCGACTGCACACTAAGGCTTCTTGCTCGATAGCCAGTGAAGACCGATTGACGGGGGGAGCTTAAGCGCTCATCGCCAATTCTGGCCGCAATTGGTAATAACGTCCCGGGAGTGCCGGCCGTGCGGTTACTCATTTCACCCGGAAGACACCTCTGACAAGCCGGACCTGACCCTCCTCAAGACTGCGTCGCGCGTTCCCAGTCTTTTGTGCGAGATTGTCGACGAACACCGCCAAGCCCAGCTGTCCCGGCGCGGCGGGCGTGGCGTTTGCGGTAGTCCTGCTCAAATGAGCATCGCTGGTATCCTCCAAGAGTTCAGCGATAAATCCACTCTCGCCGAGAACCGATCGCATCTCTTCAGCAGAGACAAGGAAGTTATCGGCCGGGTCAGTGGCCCACGGAAGGGGAAAGTAGGACGTCGCCACTTTTCCTGCGGCCATCTCCTGAAAGGCGAACCGGCCACCCGACTTGAGGACCCGGTAGATCTCCGCATAGAGCTTCCGTTTATCCGCGATGTTCATGCCTACATTTTGCATCCAGACGACATCAAACGAATCGTCGGGAAACGGCAGGTCGAGAGCGCTGCCCTTGTGCACTTCGATCCGGTCGTCAAGGCCGGTCAGCCGATTCAGCAGCACTGCACCGGCGCAGAAATCGGACGACATTTCGAGGCAGTCGACTCGGCAGCCGAACGTGGAAGCGAGCATCCGGGCGGGACCGGCCAGCCCAGCTCCAATATCGAGAACGCGATCTTCGGCCCGAATCTGCGCCAGCTCCAGCAACTCGCGTGAAGCGCGGAGTCCGCCCGTGTGGAAATGGTCAAGCGCCCCCAGTTCCTCGGGCGACAGGCGTTGCTCGGGATTCAATCCGGCTGCGCGGACGGCCGCCAGGATTCTCGCCTCGATGTCGCGGGCTGAATAGTGTGCTTCCAGACTAGCCATGAACAACTCCTCCTCAAGACTTGCTGTGTTCGGCACGCGCCGATTGCCTGCCATAGGCCCAACGTCTTGCTGTGCGGCGGGCCAGCACGGTGGTTGATGATGGCACAACGCTCCCGGCCCGTCCGCACCAGCGAGGGGTTAGCCCTGCTGCTGCAGCACTGCTCGAAGGTGCTTGCGCAATCCTTCCTCGAAAATGCGTTTGCCGCCAATAGAGTTTTCATAGAACAACGTCCGAAATGGCGAAACGTCGAAGGGAAGCTTGGTTCCCTTTTCAGCAAGCAGAATAGTAGGCTTGTTGAGGGCGTGAGCAAAGCCGACTTCGTAGAAGACATTCGCGTTAACCGGGCTTATGTCCGCTATGACAACCTTCGCCTCACGGATGGCTCGGGTAATGTCTTGGATGATCATTCCAGGGCCGGCCTCTTCATCGATTCGCGTGACGTCGATGTGCTCGCTATCGCACACTGACTTGATTACCTCGGAGTAGACCTCGTTGTAGGGTGAGGAGAACTGCATCACAACGAAGGCCTTCGGTTCGACCGAGTGGACCTTAAAGTCAGAGAAATCAATGTTGCTTCGATCAACTGCGAATATTCCCACTTGGCTCTGTGGAAGTGAGAAGGGGAGCGTGGCTCGAGTTACTTCAACCCCATCGCACCTGAGTGAAACCGTTGATCCCCGGAGTTGCGCTTCCAAGTGGTACTTTCTGTTTGCGACTAGAGCATTGGCGGCTCCAGCAGTCGAATGGGTTGTCCACTTTGTATCGAAGTGCCTTATCGAGAAATGGTCGAACGAGTTAAGTCCGGCGTTTAGGGTCCAGCGATTCTGGGGATCAAAGTACAGAACAATGTCGGCCGCTGCATTGCGCGCTGGGTCAGCGAACTGCACGTCTACGGAAATTGTTCCCTCGGCGAATCTGCGGTTGCAGATGTAGAGGCCGATAGCGGAATTCTCCTGCTCTGTTTCAGGTGTCTTGATTGTCTCCCCATGAAAGATGATGGAGTTCTTTCTCTGGGTGAAGCGACCCAGGATCGCGTTCCAAGAGAGTGCAGAGGTCATCTTCGTGGTTCCGAAATGAGAAGTTGGTCTTCAGCAGGGCTAACGTTCGCGCTCACGGGCTGGCCGAGCGCGATGGTTGAGTACCTGAAGGCCGCTGCGGCCAGTCCCGTGCAGCGGGTGGTTAGCCGTCTTGCCGCTGCACCAGTGACATGAGTGCAGCGTGTTCATGAGATTTCAGCCATGTGATGGTTTCGCGGGCCACCTTAGGCAGGCGCGCGATGTCAGGGTTTGCCTCGATTTGCTCTATCGGAACGGTAGCCGTAAGGCCCTTCATGCGGATGCAGACGCGGTTTCGCGGTTCCTTGCATTCAGCTTGGTCCGCGGGTGCCGCTTCCGCCCAATCGGGGTCGGCGCGAAATTCGGCGGCAGACGCGGTTTCACCGGTGGCGAGGATGCCCATGCCGCCTGTTCCCAGCACTACAGCAGGCAGACCGGCGTGTATTTCTTCTGGGATGCGTCGGCCGATCTCAAACCACACTTTCGATTCTTGTCCCGGCCCGATCTTGCGCTCCCACGCGGGCCAATACTTCGGATTCATGCGGATGAGCAATGCGTACTTTTCCACGGTGGCTCCTGTGAGACGGCTAACGTCCGCGTTGAGCGGCGCCGTGAAGCGCGCAGCGCTGAACCGCGTCCGTCTCGAACGCGAGGTTAGGCGGCCTCAGGGCACATGCCGCAAGATTTGTTGCTGGCAACGATTACCCAAACAAATCGGCTTGGTGAGCAGGCTCGCTTCGCAGATCCGTCATGCTCCCGCTGACAATGCGCTTCGTCGCGGAATCGATATTTTCGCGATTGATGGCGATGATATCGCCGTGGGCTGCGATCAGTTGCCGATTTAGCTCGTACTTCGGATTCGCGGCATCTGTCGCTCGATCGTACAGTACGGATCGTGGAATAGAGTAGCTGGCCGCGTATTCCATTGCCAATCTTGCTCCACTATCGTTTCCGAGATCGTTCTTTGCGTAACTAGCGGCCAATACTACACAGTCGCTGAACAATGCCTGCAATCGATCTCTGTCCTGATATCGTCCACTCAACTCCATCCTGGATCTTGATTTTTCATAATACTCAGTGACTACTAGGCCGCCATTCCTGACGATTTCGGCGGCGAGTGCCCGATTTGCGATCGGCAAGATGTCATCCAGTGGACTGGGGAGTATTGCGATCGTCTTCCCGGCAGCGCGCAGCGCCTGCCTATGTGCCACTGTATCGCAGCCCAAGGCCAATCCGCTCACGATCGTTGCGCCGCAGCTAACCAGCTTGGCGACGACTTCCCCTTCGATCGATTCCGTATCCTTGTCCGGATTGAGCAGTCCGATGACAGCGATGTTTTTGTTTGTCTTGTCTAACAGGCGAAGATTCCCTCTATAGAATAGGCATACAGGCTGCTCGCCGCTCTTCACACTGCCTCGGTGTGACGGAAAATCCTTGTCTCCGATAGCGACGACGCCGTCGGAATAGCTTGCCAGTTCTTCGATGGACGCCTTGATCTTCTCCCTGGCGTGTTCGAAATCGCGCGCCGTTGGTGGACCGCCGTCCTTTGCGGTCTCATTCAGGAGTCCCGCAATGTTGCTTGCCGTCTCATTACCCTTGAGGTGCTTGACAATCCATGCCCTGCCAATGCCTCTATAGCTCTTTGCGGCCAAGACATTTAGTGCGTTGTCTGAGATCCTCATGATCAACCCAATGGTTGAGTTTTGCCGACGGCATAGAAGGTGACGTCGTGCGCGCCAGCATCGAGTAATGCCTGAATCGCGTCTTCGTCAATGTTCACTCCGGCAGTATAGATGTCGTCGACCAGCAAAATATGCTTTCCTTTGATTTTCGTAGATATATGGCAGGTCTGCGCTGCAATTCCAGGGAAAGGCGCCGGCCCGTCGTTGTCGTAGTTTTGGAGTGGAGCTCTGAGGTGTGTGGTCTTGGTATTGGTGTGGCGACGTATATAGTCCGTTCCATCTTCGAGACCATTGACTCCTGCAATCGCTTCCTTTGTGGTGGACTTGAAGAGGAGCTGATTTGCGTGATAGGTGTCCTCGGCTTTTGCCCTGGGCACAACACACACGGTCATTGTTCCGAGCCCAGTGTGTCGGAGAACGGTCGGAAGATCACCGTCTAGCGCAACTCGTAGTTCTTGTGCGGCGCGAGCCAATTTGCCCATTGGGAAGGTATTGAAGGTGTTCTTCAGATCGTTCAAATAGTCGGGGTTGCCTGCCTTCTTCCACCCCACGTAAGCCGTGTGGTAGAAGGCAGTCACGTTGCGCCGGAGATATGGATTGGTGCGGATGGCGAACGGAGTCATGGCGTCACAGGCTGAAGTTTTTGGCGCGTTCACGCATTAAGGAAAGGTTGGCCGATCAAGCGGGCAGGCCGATTTGGGCACGTCTTCGATTGGAGCCGCCTAACGTCATGCTTACCGGCGCGCGCGCGCCGATGGTTGCGAAAAAAAGATGGCCGCTTTCGCGCGTCCGGTACAGCTAAAGTTAGACATCATTTTTCCTCTGCGAGATGCTTTCTGGTCGATGCCAGGAATGCACTTGGAAGGATGACATTTACTGAACAACGATCACGCAAAACGGCTGCGCGCGCAAGGATACGTTTGTCCGTTGTGATGAAATAGTGGCCATATTTGTGCGCTTCAAATACGTGCCGCGCATCTTGTTTGATATTTTCAATTTTGCCGTCGCCTGCCAGAATTTTCTCGATATCGGCCAATATCTTCTTTTCGTTGATAGTGAGTTGAACGTTTATTGAATAGATTAGCTCACCAGCCTTTTCTTTGACCCAGGCGGGTGTATTTGGGTGCTCCACTTCCTTTTGATTTGAATGAGCGATGTGGAGAACCAGGGGCACATTCTCCGAAAGTGCAAAAATTTCCAACGACGCCGAAGCTTCCGGTTCGTATTTCGGATCGAAGGCACAGGAGTCAATAAAGCTATTGACGATGAGTGGGCTGAGTGCTTTGTACGCCACGGTATTGATGTCTAACAAGATATCGGTTTCATATCCGGGGCATGGTAACACCCCTTTTTCGGTATGTAGCACCGCCGGAATACACGCAAGCCGTTGATCTCTCTGCAGTGTCAACCTTAATAGGTGCCTGTACGTTTATACAGTATAGACACCTCGCGGAGATCGGCAATGCAGCCACCGAAACTACTCGACCAGGTACGCGAGCGCATCCGTGTGAAGCACTACAGCCTGCGCACCGAGGAAGCTTATCTGCACTGGATCCGGCGGTTCATCGGCTTTCACGGCAGGAAGCATCCCAAGGACATGGCCGGCCCGGAAGTGGAAGCCTTCCTGTCAAATCTGGCGTCTGAAGGAGGGGTCGCGGCTTCAACGCAAAACCAGGCATTGTCGGCGTTGCTGTTCCTCTATCGGGCGGTACTCGGCATCGAATTGCCCTGGCTCGACGGCATCGTGCACGCGAAACGCCCGCAGCGCCTGCCGGTGGTGCTCACCGAGACTGAGGTCCGCGCGGTGCTCGCTCACCTGGATGGCACGCGCTGGCTCGCGGCGAGCCTGCTCTACAGTTCCGGCATGAGGCTGCTCGAGGGCCTGCGCCTGCGCGTCAAGGACTTGGAGTTCGAGCGCCGCGAAATCGTGGTGCGCGACGGCAAGGGGGCTCGCGACCGGATCACCATGCTCGCCGGAGGCCTGATCGAGCCGCTGCGCACGCACCTCGCGCGGGTGCGGGCGTTGCATGAAAGCGATCTCGCCGCCGGATACGGGGAGGTATATCTGCCGTTCGCCCTTGAACGCAAATACCCGAAGGCAGCACGCAGTTGGGCGTGGCAGTACGTCTTTCCTTCGGGCAGCCGCTCGGTGGATCCCCGCGGCAGCAAGGTGCGGCGCCATCACCTCGACGAGAAAATCGTGCAGCGCTCGGTATCGAAAGCGGCCCGCGACGCCGGCATCGCAAAACCTGTCTCGCCGCACGTGCTGAGGCATTCCTTCGCGACGCATCTGCTGCAAAGCGGCTACGACATCAGGACGATACAGGAGTTGCTGGGCCACAAGGACGTTTCGACCACCATGATCTACACGCACGTACTCAACCGCGGCGGGCGGGGCGTCGCGAGCCCATTCGATCGGATGCAGACGCCGGAACCCGACGCGCGTTGAAGCGAACCCACGTCGCCTGCCTGAAGCGCGGGCGTCCGCAACCACGCCGGCGCCTCTACTGCCCCGGCTGATTGCCCCAGCTCATTGCCCCAGCTCATTGCCCCAGCTCATTGCCCGAGCTCACTGCCCCAGATAGGCCCGCCGGATATGCGGCTGGGCCAGCAATTGCGCCGGGGTGCCCTCGGCCGCGATGCGGCCTTCCTCGAGCACGTAGGCGCGCGTGGCCACTTCCATCGCCATGACCACGTTCTGCTCCACCAGCAGCACCGCCACGCCGCTCGCGTTGATCTCGCGCACCGCGCGGAACATGTCGAGCACGATGTTGGGAGCGAGGCCGAGCGACGGTTCGTCGAGCAGCAGCAGGCGCGGCTGCGCCATCAGGGCGCGGCCGATCGCCACCATCTGCTGCTGGCCGCCGGAGAGCGCACCGGCCGGATGCGCCATTTTCTCCGCGATCACCGGAAAGATGGCACAGATGCGCGCAATCGACTGCTCGCGCCGCGCGCGCGCGGCGGGCCGGTAACTGCCCAGCTCGAGGTTTTCCCGCACCGTCATGGTCGTGAACAGCCGCCGCCCTTCGGGGACGATGGCAATGCCCTGGTCGCAGTAGCGGTGCGGCGGCAGCTGCGAAATGTCGCGCCCGTCCAGGCGCAGCGCGCCCGCGCTGATGCGATTGAGGCCGGCGAGCGCATTGATCAGGGTGGTCTTGCCGGCGCCGTTCGGGCCGACCACGCACACCAGTTCGCCGGCGTCGATGCGAATCGATGCGTCCCAGATCGCCGGGGCCGCGCCGTACGAGACCCTGATGCGATCGGCCTCAAACATGGGCGCGGTCCGCTGCGACATGAGGCTTGCCCAGATAGGCGGTGACCACTTCCGGGCGGCGCATCACTTCGGCCGGATTGCCTTCGGCGATGACCCGGCCGTAGCTGAGCACCACCACCCGGTCGGTCAGTTCCATGACCGCGCGCATCACATGCTCGACGAACACGATGCTGGTGCCCTGGTCGCGGATGGAACGGATCAGGCGCATCGCGGCGTCGATCTCCGGGGGCGTCAGACCGGACAGCACTTCATCGAGGAACAGCAGGCCGGGCCGCGCGGCCAGGGTGCGCGCGAACTCGAGGAATTTGCGCTGATGCAGGTTCAGTTCGTCGGGCAGCGCGTCGTGCTTCGCCGCGAGGCCGGTGAATTCCAGCCAGCGGCGCGCCTCCCTCTCGGCCTCGGCGCGGCGCAATGTCTGGCGGCCGAACATCGCCGTGAGCGCCACGTTGTCGAGCACCGTCAGGTGGGCGAACGGCCGCGGGATCTGGTAGGTACGGGCAATGCCTTCGCGCGCCACCCGGTGCGCCGGCAGGCCGACCAGTTCCCGGCCCCTGAACAGGATCTGTCCCCTGGTGGCACGGTAATGACCGCTGACGACGTTGATCATGGTCGATTTGCCGGAGCCGTTCGGCCCGACCAGCCCGAGGATTTCACCTTCGCGCACTTCCATGTCCACGTCGGCCAGCGCCTGCAGGCCGAAAAACGTTTTCTCGACGCCGCGCACCCGCAGCAGCACGCCCCCTTTTGGAGCAGGGGCCGCGGCAATGGGCGCAACGCCGGGCGCGGCAGGCGCCGCAACGTTGATCGTGCCGTTCGCTACCGCCGCGGCGGGAACCCTGGCGGCCGCGGCCGCGCCGGCCGCCCTGCTGCGCTGTTTCAAGCGCTTCAGTATCTGCCCCAGTATCCCCTCCGGCATGAACAGGATCACCAGAATCAGGATCAGGCCCACCAGCGCCCGGCCGGCGACCGCATAGTCGCCGGCGGTGAAGGCGTACAGGAGCGCCGTCACCACGGTGGCGCCGATCGCCGGCCCGAGCCAGTGGCGCGAGCCGCCGAGCACGCTCATCAGCACCACGTTGAGCGGCACCGCAATGGCAAAGGTTTCGCCGACCGTGACATAGGAAACGAACAGGGCGTGAATCGCGCCGGCCACCCCGGCGAAGGCGCAGGAGACACCGAATGCGGCGAGCTTGTAACGGAACGTGGGCACGCCCAGGACCTCGGCCACGTCCTCGTCGTCATGGATGGCAAACAGGCCGGTGCCGAGCCTGGAGTGATAGATCTCGTACGCCACCCACAGACAGATCATGGTGAGGGCGAGCGCCAGCAGATAGAAGGTCGAGGACGGCGATTCCGCCAGCTTCGGCAGCGGCACCGCGCTCAGGTACACGCCGGGCCCGCCGTCGATCGGCGTGTTCAGCACGATGGTGGCCAGAACGAAGGTGACGGCCAGCGTGAGCAGCGCAAACAGCTCGCCGCGCATGCTGCGCACCCGGAATACCACCGCGCCGATGCCCAGGCCAAACAGCGCCGCGAGCAGCGCCGCCACCGGCAGGGTCCAGAGGAAGGGCACATCGAATTTGCCGGAGAGCACGGCGGTGGTGTACATGCCGACGCCGAAAAATGCACCATGGCCGAAGGAAAAATAGCCCGAGTAGCCGGACAGGATGTTCCACGAGGTGGCAAGAACGATCCAGTAGAAGATCAGATAGAGAAACGATTCGTAGAACGCCGGCAGTCCGGCGAGCGGCACCAGCGCCAGCAGCAGCGTCGCCACCACGAACCAGCCGCGCGCTGCGGTACGCACCGGGCCCTCAGAGCTTTTCCGGGCGCAGCAGCAGCACCAGGATGAGCAGCGAAAAGGACACCAGCGGCGCCCAGGCCGGCGCCGTGAGCGCCATGGTGACGGCCTCCGACACGCCGATGAAAATGCCGGCGACGAGCGGGCCGAGGGGATTGCCCAGGCCGCCTATCATCACCGCCGCGAACACCACGCCCACCCAGGCATAGATCTGCGAGGGCGCCAGGGTAAAGCTCAATGCGAGGCACATGCCGGCGATGCCGGCGAAGGCGGCCGACAGGCCGGAGAGCAGCAGCGCCAGCCCGCGTTCATTGACACCGAAGGCGGCGGCGATGGGCGCGTCTTCCGCCGCGGCCCGCATGGCGCGGCCAAGGTCGGTGTAGCGCAGCGCCGCCCAGGTGGCGAGCGACAGCGCGATCGCCACCAGCAAGGTGAACAGCTCCGGGACGGGCACGAACAGCGGCCCGATCTTGAACTTCATCACCGCGTAGTCCGATTCGAGCTTGCGGTAATCGGCGGTCCAGATCCACTGGATCAGGCTTTCGATGATCACCGTCACGCCGAAGGTCACCAGCATCGAGTTGAACGCGCTGATGGCGAAGCGCGCGAACACCCATTGCATGGCCACGCCGAGTGCGAAGAATGACGGCACGATCAGCGCCAGGGTGAGCATCGGGTCCATGTGGAAGGAGGCGCCGAGCTGGTAGGTGAGATACGCGCCGAGGAACGCGAGGGCGAAGTGCGCCAGGTTGATCTGGCGCAGCATGCCCCAGGAAAGGCTCAGGCCGAGGCCGAGCAGTCCATACAGCGCTCCGATGAAGATGCCGGAGAGCACGGACTGGGCGAGAAGATTGAAGCTCGGCACTGTCACCAGTACCCGTCGCAGCCATGGGCGCGCACTGTTGCGCGCTCAGTGCGTGGCGCGGGCGGGATCGACGATCATCCCGATCACGCCGAAGGGACCCACGCCGGATCGACATCGTGCAGCAGATTCGGGGCGAGGTAATCGCGGATGATGCGCGCCGGGTCGCGCTCGGTCGGCCGGCCTTCCAGATCCGCGCCCAGATAGCGCGAGTACCGCACCAGACGGCTGCCGAAGTCCTGCTGGCTGTTCTCGTAGCGAGCCAGCGCCGCGGCGCTGTCGCTCGCCTCCGCGACCATCGAATCAACGAGGCAGCGCGCATCCAGGGCGGCCTTGCTCGCCCCGGCCGCGACGTGGGGCCGCGCCACGAATGCCGCGTCGCCCAGCAACGCCACGCGGCCAAAGCACAGCCGCGGCGATTCCATGTCGCTGATTGCCTGCAGCAGGGGCTGCGCGGTGCCCTCCACCACCGCTGCGATCACATCGGGCAGCACCTCACGCGCGTGCACCTTCAGCTCGCGCACCAGTTCCGGCCGGATGAGGGGCGGCGGGATGGACAGGCCGTGATTCCTGCCGCCGGCATCGGTGAACAGCTCTGTCAGCGATTGGCGCGCGAGCGGGCGATACCAGATGAAGTACACGCGCCGGTGGCCGGGGCGCATGTCCTCGCCGGGTCCGGGCACGCACATGCAAAGCAGCATCGAGCCCTGCGGAAAACAAAAGATGATGCGCTCGGCGATGGCATCCAGCGTCGCGCGGGGCATGTCGCGCTCCTCGACGATACCGCGCCAGGCCACATAGTTGGCGAACTGCGGCTGCACCCGGGGCAGGTATTGCGCGCGCACCGTCGAGAGAACCCCATCCGCAGCGACGAGGAGATCGGCCTGCTCGCGCGAACCGTCGGCGAATACCGCCGTGACCGAGCCGGCTTCCTGTTCCACCCGCTCGAGCGTTGCGCCCTGGCGGTAGAGGCCAGAAGGCAGGGAATCGCGCAGCGGCTGATAAACCCGGGCCCAGGCGCTTGCCATCATGGACCGCCGATGTTCGAACACGACCTTGCCGTCCCTGTCCAGCCACACCATCGAGCTTTGCATCACGCCCGCGGAGGCCTCGAAGCGCGCGCCGGCGCGCTCCAGCACCTCGAGCAGCTCGGCCGACAGCCCCAGTCCGGCGCCGCGGCCGGCGAGATCGCCCAGCGCGCGCTCGAATACGCTCACCTCCCAGCCGGCCCGGCGAAACAGGCACGCGGCCATCAGCCCGCCTACCGAGCCGCCGATCACGAGCACGCGTTTCATATGTTCATGCGGTCACGATTTACGTAATTTCGCACGTCTTGTTAGAATAATTCAGCAGTGCCCACCGGAACCTAACTTACGGGAGCATTCTAATGGCAAGCGGAATGTCGCAGCAAACGAAGTGGGTCGGCGCGATACACGAGGGCGTTCCCTGCAGGCGCAGGGACCTGGCCGCATGCATCGAGTTCTACCAGGAGGTTCTCGGGTTGAAGCTGCTGCCGCGGCCGGCGAAGCTGGACGAGATCATGGGCTACAGTCCGAGCGGCGCCTGGCTGGGAGATGAGGACAATAAAGTCCAGTTCCATCTCATCGCCAAGGACGATGAATGGGTGCCCGGCCCCGATGCCGCCAGCTCGCCCACCGCGCGCCACACCGCATGGATGATCGAGGACCTGGATGCGTTGCGCGCGCGGCTGCGCGAGCGCGGCGTCAAGTACAGTCAGCTCGACGGCGTCGTCAACAGCGACCAGGTCTTCGTGCAGGACCCGTCCGGCTTCACCTGGGAATTCCAGGAACCGCGCTAGAGCCGGTTTTCGGCCTGTTCGGGGTTTCCCCTGCGCAAACCCTGACTTCCTTCCTGGCCCGTCGTCGCCGTTGCCGGGACGACGCAGCGGGCGGGTCTCACGGGGCGATCAGCCGGGCATTGGGCGCGGCGAATTCCCTGGGCCAGATCACCGTCCACTTGCCGTCCTGCAACTGCTTCACCTTGAACAGGTCGGTACCCGACATGAAGTTGTTGGTACCGTCCCAGCGCTGCTGGCCGGTGATGGTATCGACCCGGTTCTTCTTCAGCCATTGCGCCAGGACCTTGTCCTCCACGCTCCTGGTGGCCTTCACCGCCGCCTCGAACACCTGCCAGGTGGCGTACTCGTTGGCGGCCTGCAGTTCCACCGACGTATCCGGCAGCCCCGCCTTGGCGCCGCGCTCGTGGAAGGCTTTGACGAATTCAACCGCCACCGGATTGTCGAGGAAAGGCGCATGTTCCTCGAAGGTGGTGAACGATAGCGCGTTCCTCGCATCGGGAGACTTGGCCAGCGGTCCCGGGGCGGGGAACATATAAAAATGGAGCGGCGGGGTGTAGTCCAGTTTTTTCATCGCATCGAGCAACAGGTTGCCGTCCAGGCCGATGGCGCCTACCCAGACGAAGTCCGGCTTGGCCTCCTTGATGCGCGCGGCGATCGGCCCGAAGTCGCGATTGCCGAAATCCCAATCCAGATAGAGCAGCTCTTTTATGCCGCGCTTCTTCGCCACCTCGCGCGCACCGGCGGTGACGAAATGCGTCGATGGGAACTTGCTGGCGACGAACGCCACCGTCTTCGGCGGCTTCGGCGCCGAACCGACGGCATCGAATACCAGGGTCGGCCAGACGGTCTGGATATCGTAGGCACTGCCGATAGTCGAGAATTGCATGTCGTACTTGGCCAGGTTGGGCATGCCGAAGCTGCTGTGCAGGATTATCTTGCCGTAGCGCTGCGCCACGCTCATCGCCGAAAGGATGGCGCCGGTGGCATAGGGACCCCACAGCAGATCCACCTTGTCCACCGTGACCAGCTGCTCGTACATGGTGCGGGTCATGTCGGGTTTGGACTGGTCGTCGCGAACGATGTATTCGACCGGGCGGCCCAGCAGGCCGCCGCGCCGGTTGATCTGCTCGACTGCGATTTCCGCGGCGATCTTGTGCACCAGCCCGGTGGCGCCCAGCGGCCCGGTGAGGGCGAGCGTCCCGCCGATGCGTATCGGCGGCCCGGCGGGCGCCTGCGCGATGGCAAAACCCGGGGCGAGCCAGACCGCGGCGGCTGCGGCAAGGACCAGTCGTCTTGATTTATTCATGATGTTCCCTCCTGTGGAAAGCTCGAGCGTGCGGGGCGATCGGTCTGGCGTAAGCGGGCGGCGGATTCCCCGGGGCAGACGCATGATGAGCAACCGGGCGTAGCCGCGATGCCGGCCGCGAGACACATGTTTTACTCCTCCTGTTTTAAGGAAACTCTGATTAACCCAAACCGCGGACAGCAGAGCGAAATGCGAGCGCTACAAGTCCTTGATTAGAATTATCCTCGCTCGTCCGCGCAGGTTGCAAACAGCGGCCGCCTCGCGACACAACTCAAAGTTCTTCAGAGCTTCCTTAACCCCCTTTTTTCGCCCACGGACCGAAGGACCGTGGCGCGCGAAACGCCTCTGCGAACGATGATACCCGGAGCAACGGCGCCGGAACAAAAAGATTATGCCGACCGGAACCAGGCCGCGCCCCTCGTCACGGGATTATTCCCGTACCGCGGCGAATCCGGTTGTGCGGCACGCCTGGACGAAGACGAACAAGCCCGGATGACAGCGAACAAAGCGGCAGTCTGCCCGGGCCGTGACGCCGGTTCGATGACGTTGCAATCAGGTCGTCTCAGGTGGTCTTTTGGGTTTACGGCCCTCACCGCCGTTACGCCACTTCCGCCTCGCGCACCGTGGTGCGGCGCATGTCGCGGCGATGGCGGGTGTCGTCGAACGGCGTGGCGCGATGCATGGTGGCGAGGTTGTCCCAGGCGACGATGTCGCCCACCCGCCATTGATGGCGATAGACGAATTGCGGCTGCGTGGCGAAATCGGTGAGCTCGCGCAGCAGGGCGCGGCCTTCGTCCTCGGGCCAGCCGACGATGTGCGAGGCGTGCGAGGCGAGATACAGCGCGCGGCGCTTCGACCCGGGATGCAGGTGGACCAGCGGATGCCGCGCCGGCGGCCTGCTGCTGCGTTCCTCCTCGCTCGGCTCGGGGCCGCCCGCGACCACGCGCGAGTGCCAGTAAGAGTGTTCTGCCCGGAGATCGGCGATCGTTGCCTGCATCGATCCGGGCAAGGCGTCCCAGGCAGCCCGCATGTCGGCGAACTCGGTATCGGCACCACCCGGCGGCACCACGTGCGCCGACAACAGCGAATAGGTGGCCCTCACCGGATGGAACGACACGTCGGTATGCCACAGCTGGTTGGCACGCTTGTACAGCAGGCGCTTGTCGTTCTCCGGAAAGATGTTGCCATCCCGATCCAGATTGCCCTGGTCGATTATTTCCGGCGGCATGTCGCGCGCCGCTTTGCCGGCGCTTTTCACCGAGAGTATGGGCGTGAGTTGCATCGGGCCAAGCAGCCGGCTGAAGGCAATGTGCTGCTCGTCCGGCACCGCAGAGGCGTGGCGGAACACGCCGACCGCATGGCGATCCATCAGTGCAATGACTTGTTCCATGGTGCGCCTGTCGAGTGACCCGCTTGCCTGGACACCGGAAAACTCGGCGGCAAACAAAGGGTGCAAGGGCGTTGCGCTGACGCTCATATCGCCCGATCCGCAATTCGTGCCGATTGGCAATTCGACGGGTAATTCACCAGCGGGCCGGCCTGTTCGAGCCGGACGCCCGCCGTCTTGTAACTGCCGGGCAGATTCATCTTTCCTCCTTGGCTGCCAAAAGTGCTGAGCTGCGACGCCGTATTCGCCGGGGTCTGGCAGCAACGACGCATGCCGCATTAAACGATTGCCCTTCTCATTATGCAAGCCGTTGTCGGGGCAACGAAATGGGTTCCGCCCGGCGGCGCCGCATGCGCCTGAGGGGTTCCCCGCGGAAAAACGCCAGCGCCGGTAAACCAGGCGCGCGGGAAATCAGCCCGCTTGAATCCTTGCTTGAATCCTTGCTTGAATCCTTGCTTGAATCCTTTTGTGACATTTCGCACATTCAAATCCATTGGGTCTGGTCTGCGACGCAATGGCGAAATATGGGCGCAATGGCGCGCGGGCAAGATGCTGCGGAGTCAGAGCGTGCGACATCGCGCAGCAGGATGCGAAAAGGAAGTGGCAGGCTTCATCTGCCGCGAGAAGAGCCGCATCGAATGGTGCGGGCGCGACCGATGGGGCAAGAATCCGCATTGCCAGACAGCGCAGCAGGCTCAAGTCGAGCAACCGCGGTGACTCAGGTGCCTTGCGGAAATATCTTGCGCGGCCGGTGCGGGACAGGCCGCCTGGACAAACACCGTATTGAGGGTGGGCGCGACTTGTCGCCCGGCCAACCCCCAACTCTGCAGGCTTTCAGTTTGATTCGGCGTGGACGTATTCTTCGCGCTGCTGCGGGTAGTGCGGTGCCAGTCGCAGGCTGGTCAACGGTTCGCGCAGCGGCGGTTCGTCGTCGACGCCGGCTTCATCGGACGACGGCGGAAAGATGCCGCTGAAGGCACGCTCGTATTCCTCGGTTTCGGGAGAGACGATCTCCGTGTCGCCCGATTCGCTGTCGAACAATCCGCTGGCCGCATCCATGTACATGGACGTGCACATCATGTAATCACCGGCGAACCAGTAGCCTTTTCCCTGAGCGACATCAAACCAGATCTTCATTTGTTCATTCCTTCAAGTTACGACGGACTGCGTAAGCACGGCCATTTTTTTGTGGAAACAGCCGTGGAAATGCGCACCTCCTTCCGCCCGGTTTGCGAAAGGCCTTGTTTGCTGTCAGTACAACCAGCCCATTGCTTCGCACAGCATGCCGAGCACGGTAAACGCGAGCAGGCAGGTCAGTGCATCGATGCTGGCGCCGTTGCGCAGCGCCCGATCGTGGCGGGCTTGCCAGGGTGATGGAACGCTTCGACGCGTGGCGCTGATGGGTTCAATGCGGCCGCCGCGATGAGGACGCGGCTTGGGAGCGGCGGTGTGCGGATACGTAGCTTGCATGACATTTCTCCCTTATCCTTCGGCCGCTGATGTGGGTTGTCGCCACCTGCCTGCTTCAACGGGTGAACAGTAGCAGCGCGCTTTCTTCGACTTGAAGATGCCATTCGGCACATCGCATGAGCCGAATGGCAGGGTGGCGGTTGTACGGCATGCCAGTTACCCGTGACATACGTCGCCCGCCGGCGAATCCCCGATGAGGGGAGCGCCGACGATGACGATCAACCGGGGGCCTGCCATCCAAAGAGGAGGGGAGAGGGCGGTTGCCCAATCACCGCTCACATCTGAGGGCCTTCTTGCAAGACGTGGCGATTCCCGGCGTTGCGCTGGGCCGCGATGGCCGCCTCGCTGGCGGCCAGCCAGCAATTGCGTGCCTCCTCGAATTGCATGCGGCGCTGCTGGTTAAGAGGGTCGGTACGCCACGCGGCGCGGGCCGCCTCGAGCCGCTCAAAGGCGGCTGTCGCTTTCCTGTTCAACGGATCCACTGTTTTGCCCTCTTGGAGATTCTGCGGCAGCCGCAATGCGCCAGTCCCTGAAAGGCGCTGTGGAGTTAGTCACAGAGAGAGTGTAAAAACCTGAAACAGCCAGAATTTCAAGTGACGATATAGTCCAATGGAACTATCTCAAACGTGCACTCAACCAGTTTACAAGCCTATCTTTGCCCAATGGCTCGATTTCTCATCGCGGACGATGACTTCGACGTGGCCTGGAGTTTATCCATCTCCCTGCGGTCACTCGGTCATATGGTTCGGATCACCGACAATGGCCGGACCGCACTCGAATTAGTCCGCGACACTGCGCCCGATATCCTCGTGGCGGATCTGTTCATGCCGGAAATCAACGGGTTCGACATCGCGCGGCTGATCAGGGATGAACCCGCCCTGCAGCCCATCCGGCTGATCGCGGTAACCGGGAAGCCGGACGATGCAACCCGCCAGCGCGCACTCGATGCCGGCTTTGACGCGGTTGTCCTGAAGCCGGTCGATCCGGAGATACTTTCCGGGATACTGAAGAAACGCGATCCCCCCACCTGATCCGATGCGAGGCATCCTCAGGCAAAAACCTCACCTGTTTCTTGAAAGATCCAGCCGCAGTGTCCAGCGTTTTTTGACAGACGCGGTTCCACCGGCCACCTTTCGAAGAAACCGGTCGGCAGCCTGGATCGCTCGTATGGTGAACGAATCGGCGGCGTGCCGGCTCGGTCTCGACCTTGTCGTGGTTGCGCGACTTTTATGAGTCCGGCGCTTGTTTGCCTGGGGCGATTTTTGGTCTGTAAGTTTCGCCATGATTGCCTTTGATCGTCGTTTGGCTCCCCCAGCCAAGCCAGCATCGGCATGTTGCAAGCCGAGCATGGCGCACCTCGGCAAGATGATCGCATCAGGTTATTGCCGAAAAGCGTGACTGTGTCGCGAGAGGGGCAAGGCAGGATCAACGAGGACTATGGCAACCAGGAACCTGGACGCCTGATTTTTCGCGATGGTGAGCGCAGCCTGAGTCAGCGGCGCTTCCCCGGACGACCGCTCCATGCGCCCCAGTTTCAACGCCCTATCGCAGGCACAACCCCAGCAAGCCCACGATCAGGATAAACACCATCGCCACCATGAACGCCAACTCCGCCGGATGCAAACGTTCTTCCCTGGGGTGGGGTTCGTAGAATTTCATGGCGCCTCCTGGAGAGAGGCATTTATTTCACCACCCGATTTCGTGTATTTTGCACGGCCGGAAATAGTCCATCCGGCAGGGGTGTCCGTCATTTTCGGGAATGCTCAGTCCTTTGGTCCGAGCCTCCCGCTAGCAGAAAATGCGCTGCAGCTGCGGATGACGCCCGAGCAATCCGCCGACCCCGGGCACTCGGTCAAGGCAGCCCTCCAAGCCCCATATCCGTCCTGCCTTCACCGCGCCGAGATAGATGAGAACCACCGCATAGACAAGGTGGTACTCGACGATGAACTGGTTCACTCCCGAAACGTAGGGAAACTCCATGCGCGGGAAATAGTAGAGCATCATCAACAGCGCCCCGAAGCTCGAACTGACGCGCACCATGAATCCGCTGATCAGCGAAAGACCGATCAGAAGGTGGCCCCACTTCGCCAGGAAGCTGACGTACGGCACGACGCCCGGCCCGGTGAACAGGGCGTAAAAGTCGGCGAAGGTTTTCGGGTTCTTGAGAAACTCGGCTGCCGACCAGTTGTCGATCAGGAAAATCTGCCGTGTGCCCGCGTAGAGGAACACCCAGCCCAGCATCAGCCGCAGCGCGAAAACGATTACCCTTTGTGATGTCGTCTCGGTCATGACCGGTCCCTTCCATAGTGTGTTCGACGGATCGAAGTATCCACGCGCAGTGCCGGCGCATCTTGATTCAGGTCAAATGAGGCGGAGGTCGCGCTGCGTCCGCCGCCGGTCACCGGCCGGATCGGGTTGTTGGCGGATCGGTGCAATGCGTCTTGTTTTCATTCGGCGGTCTCAGCCGCGCAGCGCAAGCGTCGCGTCCCGGCAATCGTAACCCAGCGCCTGCGCGACTTCGGGACGCACCATCGCACCGCGGAACACGGTGAGGCCGTCCCACGGGTGCGCGGTTGCGGTCAGCGCCCCCGCAAGGCCCCGTTCCGCCAGCTGCTCGACCGGAGGCAGCGCGGCCTGGCTGAGCGCGCAGGTCGAGATCCGCGGCACTGCGCCGGGCATGTTGGCGACGCGGTACTCGATCCGGATAAATCGAATCCGGATCGACCCGCCATGATTCCGCTTGGCGGCATGCGGGAGCGGATGCCGAGCGTTTGATTCACCGGAAATCTTCGCCCTGCTCAGGCACGGCGCTTGATCCATGTCAAAGCGTGCTTTGCGCCCCCGCCTCAGAGTGGCGCAACCGGCAGCCCGGCCGCACGGAAAGGGTATTCGCCCCATCGGCGATGCGCTGGCGCTGCGGTTCAGCACAATCTTGCAGTTGTGGCCGGGGTTGTCTCTGAACCGTAAATGGAAGGGAATCACGATGTTCGAAAGTGTGGAAGGCATTGCAGATTTCTATGCCCACGCGCTCGCCATCGAGTGCCAGGCGATCATTCGCTACAAGGAACTCGCCGATCAACTGGAGGGCGGCAACCGGCCCGTGGCAGAACTGTTCCGGTGGTTGTCCGACAAGGAGGCCGAGCACGCCCAGAACGTTGCGCGGCGGGCCGCCGGCATCGCCCTGCCGGAACTGAAGCCCTCCGAGTACGAGTGGCGTGACGCGCACAGCCCCGAGGCAGACGCGAGCTTCGCCATCCATCCCCTCATGACGCCGCGGGACGCACTCGAAATCGCGCTGCGGAACGAGCAGCGCGCCCGCGACTATTTCAGGCATTCCGCCCACCGGGCTGCGGCGCACGACATGCGGCGGCTGGCCGGGGAGATGGCTAATGAGGAGGAGGAGCACATCGCGCAGATCGAGTCGGCGTTGCGCGAACTGGCGCCCGGCTCCCGCGACCGGGACATCCTCGCTCCGCGCGGCCCGGCCAACGATTTCAAACGCAGGCTGTCATGAAGGGATAGGCGCGGCCGCCGATCCGATGCGACGGCGCAACGCAGGCCAGCCGATGGCAACCGCCGACGCGCCGGCGGGAATGCCCGGCCATCGGACCGCGACTGGTCACCGCCTGGATTACTCGGAAATCGTCTAGTTGCACAACATCCGCTGTTCGTAGAGCGAGCACTGGCGCGGCTCTTCGGGCAATTGCCGTAATCTTACTCGCCGCCTCCTGAGTAAATGGCCTGCGCACTGGTGTAATCGAGGCATTCTAGCCCTGGCCTCGCGCCACGGCGAGCGGCCGGTAAAGCGAGCGCTTCTTGTACTGGTGCGCCTCCATTTTGCAAATGATGTCCCCGAGCATGCGTGCCGCCGTGCCGATGTAGGGACCCTTGTTCAGCATCACGCATTCGGCCCGCATCGACATCGCGGCGTCGGTGATCTCGGCGCGCGTCGCGAGGCCGGTGTGAGCGGCGCTGTCCAGCACCTGGGTTGCCCAGATCACCGGCAGGTGACAGGCTTCGCCGAACCAAAGCAGCTCTTCCTGCATTTCGGCGAGCCTCTCGAAGCTCAGTTGCAGCGCCAGATCGCCGCGGGCGATCATCAGTTCCACCGGGTCGTGGCGCAGGGCCTCGAACAGTATGCCCGGAAGGTTGCGCATCGCGGCGCGCGTCTCGAGCTTGAGGATCATGCCGAAGCCGGTTTTGCCGGATGCCCGGATACGCTCGCCCACCAGGGCCGCATCCTCGGCGGCGTTGACAAAGGAGACCTCCACGCCGTCTGCATGCGCCAACGCGAACGCAAGCGCCGCTTCGTCCTGCGCCCCGAGGCGCGCAACCGAGATCTGGCTTTCCGGAAAGGCGATCCCCTTGCCGGAACGCAATCGCAGCGGCGATTTCAGCGCGCGCGTGATGCGGCAGAACAGCCCGTCGCGCCTCACCGATTCGACCACGGCGACCAGCTTGCCGTCGTCCAGCACCACTGCCTCGCCGGCGCGAACCTGTTCCAGCAATCGGGGCTCGGGCAACGCCAGAACGGGCGTGTCCGGATCGTCGCATTGCCCGCTCGCGTTCAGCAGCAGACCGTCCCCGACCTTCAGGAGCAGCGAGCGCGGCTGCATCGGAAGATCTCCGACGCGGCCTTCGCCGAGCGTCTGCTGCGCGCGCAGCCAGGCGAGCGGCAAGCCGGAGACGAGGTACAAGGACCGATCGCATTCGGCGATCCATCCGCCCTCGGCCGGCTCACGGACCGCGAGTTCGCGTTCCCGCCCGCCCGGGTCGGTGAATTTCAGCCTGTCGCCGGCCTGCAGCCGGGGCAACCATTCGGGCGGAATGGGAAGGCCGGTATCGGCCCGATGCTCGCCACAGAGCAGCACCCGGGTCGGTGCGATCGTGCGTCCGAGACGGTCCTTGCGGCGAGGCAGGTGCAGCACCGCCTGCTCGAGCTGGCGAATCTCGGCGCGCAGCTTCGGCCCGGGCAGATCAACAAAAATGCGGCACTCCCTGTCGTGCCTGGTTGCGCTCGCCCTGAAAACCGATGCGATCGCCTGCCATTGCTGCGGCGACTCATGCGCCCCGTTGATGCGCAGCAGATCCGTGCCGGCGTCGAGCAGCTCGTCGGCCCAGGCGGGCGTGGCCTCGGCGGCATCGGGAGCCGTCACCATGATGTACACATGGCGATCGCGCGGCGCGCGCCCGAACAAAGCCCGCGTATTGTCGCGCAGCAGCTTTTGGGATTTCGCCCGATCGAGCGCGTCGCCGGCGTCGATCGCATCGCCGCGCGCATCGCCCAGCCACGCGCACAGGCGCAGCAGTGTGTCACGCACCTGTCCCTCGCAGCGGCCGAGCGACGACAGGCCGACCCCGGCCAGCTCGAGCTGCAGGCGCCGGACCTCCTGGCCGCGCAGGCCGATATAGCGCGCCAGGTTCTTCGCGCTGGCGCGGTGCTTGGGCAGCGCGCGTCCGATCCTCTCGCTGTGGCGCGCTTCCTCGTGCTCGATCGCTTCCTTCAGCTCGAGCAGACTGGTGCGCAGATCGGCGGGCTTGGCGGTCGAGGGCATGAATTGGGCAGGGCGCTGCGTGGATTTTCGGCCAGTCTGTAGAGGAACGGTGGGAACGGCGCGGCCGGCTCGATCTACAACGGCGTGCCTTGCAGGAGCCTGTCCACCTCCGCCTCCGCACTGAGCCAGTCATCCAGTTCCCTGCCCGCCCCGAATCCGCGTCGCTCGGCCCGCAGAAAGGCGATGCGCGCGATCATTTGAGAGCGTTCTTCGGAAGAAACGGATTGTCTGGCGGCGGGCTGGGCGCCTTGCCCATTCGCATCGGTAACCGCGACGGCAATCGCCGCCGGTCGCGTCCGGGGCGGCGCGACGCCACGCTGCGAGTGCACGCTTTTTCGTTTCGCGTTCATGAGATTCTCCTGTTTTCGAGTATGGACAGCAGGCGTCAATTCTTATTGACGCAGATCAAAGGCTGCGGCGCCCGCGTATTCAGCGCCCATGTGGATGCCGGCGCGGACCACCACCTCGTCGTTACGGCTGGCGGCGAGTGCGGCACGTTCGCGCCGCCCGGCGGCCCGGCGATGGATGCAGCGAGCGCACGAGGGCAGGCCCGCCATCAGCTTTCCCACTGCTGGCGAAAGGACCGCGGCCCGGCGCGATCAGGATCGTGGCAATACCGGTCGAATACCCGGCACAGGGCCGATATCAGCAATCGGCCCTGCGCGGTCGCGGTAATCCATTCGCCGTCGATATCGACCAGCCCATCGGCGGCGAGCGGCTCCAGTGCCGCGAGTTCCGCGGTGAAATATCGCTTGCAGTCAACCAGGTAGGCAATCCCCACGGATTCCATCGACACCTCGCCATGAACGCGCAGGCCCTGGATGACGGCGCGCCGAATCAGGTCATCCGGCGCCAGTTCGAGCCCGCGCGCGACCGGCAGCCGGTGCTGCTCGAGCCGGCCGCAATACTCCTTGATCGTCCTGGCGTTCTGGGAATAGGCCGAACCGATGCTGCTGATGGCAGCCACGCCCAGCGTCACGACATCGGTATTGCCGTCCATGGACAAGTCGTGCAAGGCGCGCGCCGCGCGGCCCTCACCCGCCCCCGTGCAACGGCTGTCGTCGGGCCGGGCGAACTGGTCCGGACCGACAGGCCTGTAACCGGCGCCGAGGAGGCGCTCCATGGCGATGATCAGCATATCCAGCCTTTCCTCCGGCAGCGGCAAGTCGAACCGGGAAAAGCGCCGTCGCGAGCCGGGTACGCCGGGCAGTTCCGGGCAGGAGTACAAAGCGATGCGGTCCGGAGCGCAGCCGATGATGCGATCCAGGGACGTTGAAAAAGCGCGCACTGTCTGCAGCGGCAGGCCGTACGCCAGGTCGATGCCGACAGAACGCAGGCCGTTGCGGCGCGCCGCGTCAAAAAGGCGTTCGACGGCTCGCAGCACCCGCGGATTGAACGCCTGCACACCCAGGCTGGCGCTGTTGAAGCCCAGGTCGCCAAGCGCCCCGAGCTGCTCCCCATCGGTCGCGGACGGGTCGATTTCAATGGCGCATTCGCCTCCCGGATCAAAATCGAACTCCGCCCGTACGCGCTGCATCAATTGGCGCACTGTCACGAGGTCCTTGAGGGCAAGCGCGCCGCCGCTCCAGGCCATGTGACGCACCGACCGGTCCTGTCCCATGTGCCCGGCCACGATGCGAAGCTCGCGTCCCAGGTAGTCAAGGCAGGCAGCCGCGCCGCCCCGTCCGCCACTCACACCCGTGTTGCAGGCGCAGCGATGGCAGTAGATATTGCGAAACGGCAGGTGCACGTGCAACGCGAGCGGTTTCGTTGCCGCGCCTGTGCCGCGGTTTTCCAGGAGCACCTGGTACGCCGCGGCATCGAACGCTTCGATGAACCGGTCGGCGGGCGGATAAAAAGCGTAACCATCCCCCCGGCCGCCATATTTGCGAACCAGTTCCGGTTTGAAGCGAGGCTCGGACGGCATGTTCAGATCGGGCACCACAATCCCGGCCTTCGCGGCCGTTGGGGCAACTATGCGCCGTGGGAGGCAGGCGCCTTTGACATGCGTCAAATCCAAAGCGCGAACCGCTGAACGGACACGCTGAACGGACAATTGCGCGCGCCGATCGCCGGGCGGCGCCGCCGACGCAAGGCGGGGATGGGCCTGCGTCAATCCTCCCCGCGCCTGCCCGTTGCAAGGACACTCACAGGACGCAGCGATTGCCGCCGGCGCGCTTCGCTTCGTACATCCTCAGGTCCGCCCGCTCGCGCAGTTCGAGTTCAGTCGAGGCGCCGCGCGGATAGACGCAGGCGCCGACGCTTACGCTCACCGGGAGGGCGCGGCCCTCGAAAGACACCGGCGCCGCATTGGCGGCGATGATCGCCTCAAGCAGCGCGCGGGCGGTGGCTTCGCCCGCGCCGCTCAGAATCAGCGCGAACTCGTCGCCGCCGATGCGCGCGACGGTATCCGTTTCGCGCACGCAGCCGCTGGCGCGCGCGGCCACCGCCTGCAGCACCGCATCGCCGGCGAGATGGCCGTAGCGGTTGTTTGTCTCCCTGAAACGGTCGATGTCGAGGATGGCCACGGTGAATTCCTCGCCGCGCCGCGCGGCCTGGCGCAGCGCCAGGCCGAGACGATCGAGAAACAGGCTGCGGTTCGGCAGATTGGTCAGGCTGTCGTGCGTCGCCGCATGGGCGAGCTGCTCGAGCTCGCGCGAGCGCTCCGTGACGTCACGGCCGAAGGAGACGAAGCCCTGCGCCAGCGGCCGGATGATTTTCTCCTCGTAATACAGCTCGCCGTTCTTTCTGCGGTTATGGAACACCGCCTTGAACTGGCCACCGGCGAGCAGCGTCTGCCACAGTCCGCGGTAGAAATCGGCCTCGTGCGCGCCCGACTTGAATGCGGCGGGGCTGCCGCCGACGAGCTCGTCGCGACCATACCCCGTGACCCGCTCGCACGCGGCGTTGACATACAGTATCCTGCCGGCGCGGTCGGTGACGATGACCGCGTCAGGACAATCCTCGGCGTAGCGGTAAAAGGCCGGGTCCCCACCCGGCATTTGATCGCCTTCGGCAGACTCGCCTGCGATAATTTTGCCGCAGCCTGCCATGCTGTCTCCTCTGGTGATTCGCCGTGATGGGGATCGCGCGCAACCCGCGCAATCGTCATCCGCGGCGCAGGTCCGGGATTTGATCGAGATCAATCCTGATCCACCTCGAAATCCTCGATGCGCCGGCCGGCCGCGGGATTGATGCAGATCAATACGGGCCCGCCGCGGACGCGCTGCAATGACAGCCGAAACTGAAACCGGTTCTGACAGAGGGAGCCCCGCATGTTTAATTCGCCCTTGGAATGGTGCCCGGCGCAGCGGCTGTGGATCGCCCTCGATGAGGGCCGTGCCGCCTGCGTGCAGCGCAACCTGTGCCGGGTGGAGATCTGTCCGCTGGCGGCACGCCTCATCGAGCCATCCGCGCCGCCCCTCGGCACGCCGTCCAGCACCGGGTCGAAGCGCCCGGAATGACTGTCCTCCGGTCTGTTTCATGCGAACCATGCGACACCTATTGCACCTGCCGCGGCGCTCGCCGCCATTGCGGGCAGGCAGCGGCGAAAAAGAGCGCTCCCTCCGGCAAAGCGCACGATGCCGAGTTTGAAAGCGGCGTTGGCGGACACCGCCAGCATGCTCGCCGTCGCGACCTGCGCGGCCGATAGCCGGCCAAGGCCATACAGCCGGAGATTCGAAAGCGTAATGGCGTCCACGTCGGCAAGGCCGCTTGCCGTCGCGAGAGCGTACAGGCCGCTGCTGCCCCAGGTGTCTCCGAGCCAGGCTGCCAGCATCAGGACCGCTGCGTACAGCGCCGCGAACCCGAGAGCGGCACGCAGCTCGGCCGGGTTGCCGACCGGCGGCATGGCCAGCTCGGGCCCGGCGGCGCTCCCCCGCCCGCCGATCCCGTACACCGCCGCTCCCGCGACCAGCGCCACGCCCAGTACCGGACCGAGCACGACTAAAACCCCCGGCGCGAGCACCGCCGCAAGCGCCGCCAGTCTGAGCAGCAGCACCAGGTTGGCCACCAGAATCACGGTTCGCGCAGTGCCGGCGAACGCCTCGCCGCCCCGCGCGTAGCGGGAATAGGCGAGCGTGGTGGCGGTGCTCGACACCAGGCCGCCGAGAAATCCGAGCAATACGGCGCCATGCTCGCGCCCGGCGATCTTCATCGCCACGTATCCCGCCAGCGACACGCCGCTGATCAGCACCACCATCAACCACACGTGGCGCGGATTGAGGGCCGCATAGGGACCGAGGCCGCGGTCCGGCGCGAGCGGCAGCACCACGAACGCCACCACGGCGAACTGCAGCATGGAAACCAGGTCGCGCCGCTCCAGTCCCCGCGCCGCGCCGCCCAGTTCCGCCTTGAAGTAGAGCAGAATCGTGGCGAGGATCGCGAGAATGACCGCCAGGCGGGCAAAGCCGGCAACCACCATCGCGGCAAGCAGGTAGCAGCAGCACACGGCCGCTATGGTCGTCGTGCCCGGGTCCCACTCGTGAAACGCTTCTTGGTGGTGGTAGTAAGCGGCGATCATCATCAACGCGACCGCACCCAGACCGGCCGCCACGATGAAAGGCGACGCGAATACGTCCGCGAGGACCGCGCTCGCCGCGCCGGCCAGCGCGACCAGCGCGAAGGTGCGCAGTCCTGCCTTGGCCGTCGGGTTGCGCTCGCGCTCCAGGCCGATCAGCAAACCTATCGCGAGCGCGGTGAGGAATTGCGGGAGCCGCTCCAGGCCCTCGTCGGCGAGCCAGTCGAAGCTCATGCCGGCGCGCTCGCATGGAGCGCCGCCGCGACCGGGGCGCCGGCCGCCTGCGCCCGCTCGCTTGGCGCCAGGCTGGCGATGAACGGAACAGCGGCGCCGGCCGTGGCCACGCCGCCCGCGGCGGCAGTCAGCGCGACCAGCGTCTTGCGGCGCGCGCTGTCTTGCGGATGGTTGCTCATGCGGCGGGCATTCCTTCCTTTTCCAGGGGGCGCGTCAGCTCTCCGGTTCGCGCGCGGCGAACAGCAGCGCAAGCGCCTTGCGGTCGGGATCGTTCAAGATCGATGCATTCATGGCGCCGGATCCAGCATCACAATGCGCTGCTGCTTCGCGAGATAGTCGAGCGCATAGGCAAGCTCGCCCGGCGCCTCGGCATGCACCGTGAACAGCGGCTGTCCGCGCCGGACGCGATCGCCAGTACGGACGTGCAGTTCCAGGCCGGCGGCAGGCGAGCGCGGCGCCCCGGCCAGCTTGGCAACTCGCGACAGCCGGCGGTTGTCAAAGCCCGCGACCACGGCGAGCGCATCGGCCGCCACGACATGCGAGAAGGCAGAGCGCGGCGGCTCGCGCATGCCGCCCTGCGCTTCGCAGATCGCCTGGAACTTGCGCCAGGCGCGGCCGTCGTCGAGCGCCGCACCGGCCATTGCGCCGCCCTGTCCCGGCGCGGCGGCGCTGGCCAGCTCGAGGACCGCCCCGGCGAGGCGAATCGCCCGCGCGCGCAGGTCCCGCGGCGCGTCGGCGCGGCGCTGCAGCACCGCCAGCAGATCCCGTGCTTCGAGCGCCGGACCGATGCCCCGCCCCACCGGCTGTGAGCCGTCCGTCTGCTCGATCCTCAGGCGCAAGCCGAGCGCCTTGCCAACCGCCTGCAATCTGCCAGACAGCAATTGGGCCGCCGCTGCGCTTCGGACTTTGGCGGTGGGACCGACCGGCATGTCGATCACGACGTGGGTGGCGCCCGCGGCCACTTTCTTCGACAGCACGGAGGCGACCAGCTGCCCCTCGCTGTCGAAGTCCAGCGGGCGCTCGACGCGTATGAGCACGTCGTCGGCGGGGCTCAATCGCACGGCGCCGCCCCAGACGATGCAGCCACCCTCGCGCTCAACCACGCGGCGCATGGCCGGAAGGTCGAGATCCACCGGCGCGAGCACCTCCATCGTGTCAGCGGTTCCTGCGGGTGAGGTGATGGCCCGGGAGGACGTCTTGGGAATCGGCACGCCACAGGCGGCCACCATGGAAACCAGCAGCGGCGTGGTGCGGTTGCCGGGCAGGCCGCCCACTGAATGCTTGTCCGCCACCACCGGAAAGTCCCACGCGATGCGCTCGCCCGCGCCTGCCATTGCGCGAGTCAAGCCAAGCGTTTCGGCTTCGTCGAGGCGGTTCCCCGCGCAGGCGGTCACGAACGCCGCCAGATGCAGCTCGGAATAGCGTCCTGCGACCACGTCCCGGACGATGGCCTCCATGTCGGCTGCTGCGAGCCGCCCTCCATACACCTTGGCGCGCAGGCGGCTGTCGGATTCAACTGGTTCCGGGTGTGACAGGTGCACCTGGTCGCCCTCCGCGGCCTCCAGCATTCGCCATGCCAATTCGGACAGGGACGCTTCAGTTATCGCGAGCAGCCTGTCACTCACCACATTCAGCGTGGCGATGATCGCGCGCTGGCCCAGTCTCACCTGGACGCGCGCCCGGGCCTCGAACCCCTCGGCGCGGCAGACGTGGCAGTCGCTGCGCATGTAGATCACCGGATCGGTATAGGTGTCGATCCCCAGCCGGCGCAGCTTGAGCGTTTGATGATTCATGGCCGCAGCACGGCTTGCTCGCCATGCTCCGGGACGCTCACGGTCCAGCCCAGGGTTTCCTCGATGCGGCGGCGCATCTCATCGGCGGCGGCCGGTTCGCCATGGGTAACGAAGGTGCGTTTGGGCGGGCGCTTGAAACCGCGCAGCCAGCCGAGAATCTCGGTGTAGTCGGCATGCGCGGACATGCCGTCCATCTTCACCACCTCGGCGCGCACCGGCACGTAGCCGCCGTGGATCTTGATCTCCGTCGCGCCCGAAGCGAGCGCGGCGCCGCGCGTGCCGGCCGCCTGAAATCCCGGCAGCACGATCATGTTGCGCGAATCCGGCGCAAACGCCTTGAGGTGGTGCAGCACCCGGCCACCGGTCGCCATGCCGCTCGCCGAAACAATGATCATCGGCCCGCCGCGGCCGTTCAGCGCCCGCGATTCGTCTGGCGTATGCACCATCTTTGCCACGCCGCAGAGCCGCTCGCATTGCTCACGGCCGAGGCGGTGCTCGGCCCGGTATTCATGGTAGAGCCGGGTAACGTCGATCGCCATCGGGCTGTTCAGATACACCGGCACGTCCGGTATCGCGGTCCGCGCCTTCAGGCGCGCGATGAAGTGCAGCAGCGTCTGCGCACGGCCGACGGAGAACGCCGGTATGACCACGACGCCGCGCCGCGCCAGGGCGCGCTCGAGGTGGCCGCCGAGCGCCTCCTCGGGGTCCGCTGCATCATGGCGGCGGTTGCCGTAGGTCGATTCCACCACCAGGTAGTCCGCTTCCTCGATGCGCGCGGGCGGCCGCATGAGCGGGTCGTGCATCCGGCCGAGATCTCCGGAAAAGACTACTTTTACCCCTGCGGCGCTCAACGCCGCAATGGCCGCGCCGAGAATGTGGCCGGCGGGATGCAGCGTCAGCCGGAACTCGCCCGCCACCAGCGTTTCCCGCCGGAAACCGAGCGGAACGAAGCGCTTCAGGCATTCCCATGCGTCCTCCTCCGTATATAGCGGCAGCGCCGGCTTGTGCTTGGAGAAGCCGTGCTCATTCGCATAGCGCGCCTCCTCTTGCTGCAGATGGCCGGAATCCGGCAGCAGAATCGCGCAAAGATCCCGGGTTCCCGGGGTGGCGTGCACCGGCCCGGCGAATCCCTGCTTGATGAAGCGGGGAAGGTAACCGCTATGGTCCAGATGCGCATGGGTGAGCACCAGCGCATCGGTGTCGCGCGGCGGCGCAGCCGGCCGCTCCCAATTGCGCAGCCGCAACACCTTCAATCCCTGGAACAGGCCGCAATCCACGAGGAGAGACTTGCCGCCCGCCCGAACCAGGTACCTGGAGCCGGTCACCGTGCCGGTGGCGCCAAGGAACGTCAGCTCGACAGTCAACGCCCCGGCTCCCCGAGATCGCGCTTCAATTGCTCGAACTGCTCGCGCGTCAGCTCGCCCTTCGCGTAGCGCGCCTTGAGGATATCCGTGGCGCCGGGCCCCGGAGACGGGCTGCCACCGAGCCATCTGAGCAGCGCCGCGAACGCGAGGATGACCAGTCCCCAGAACACCACCATGTGCAGCAGGCCCAGACCGAGCCAGCCCCATCCCAAGCCTTCCAATCCCTGCCACATCATCCGGCCTCCGCTTTGAGTGATTCCGTCTCGCAATCGATTGCCCGGGCAGGATCGGCCGACAGACCGCGAACCGGATCAGTTGCCATGGCCAATCTCCTACTTCAGTTCCCAGCGGAACGAGCGTGGCGTGCTTTCCCCCGGACGCTCGACCTGCAGTTCGATGACGGCAGGACGCGGCCTGAGCGGCTCGAAACGCAGCACCCCCTCGCGATGGTGACCGCCCGGTCCGTCGCCCTGCCACGAGGTCGGGGAACGGCGCGCGCCGTTCGCATCGAGGATTGAAGCCACCTTGGAAAGATCGTCGGAAATATCCTGCGTGTGCGTGTCCAGCACCACCGCGAACTCCCAGGCGGCGGCATCGCTCGCCACGACTTTCGGCGTCACCTTCAGCGTGACGCCGCCCGCGGTGCTGGTCCGTGTTTCGAGCTGGGCGAGCACCCCGGTCGCGGAAAAAAGCGCCGCTGCAAATACGATTCCAATCACGACTCCAATCGTTACGCGTTTCATGTTCTTCCTTATGGCGTTCGCTCACAGGCTCGATTGCAGCGTAAATCCATGGCGACGCGGCTATTTGACCGGGATCAAGAATCGACGTTGTAAACGTATAATGGCGACAAGGTCCCGGCGTGCCGCCGGTGCCGTGCTTTTCCAGACACTCCCGAAACGCCACGGCATCGAACGCGTGGAACCGGCCGGCAGCCTGACAAGATGCGTAACGCGGCCGCTTCGCCACGGCTGCAGCTCGGCGGCGTATCGATGCGAAGAACGGAAGACATGGTTTTCAGAGTGATTGCGGGCTGGACAGACCGAACATCGAATCGTGCGCTTTGCGCGTCATGACCAAGCGAACCATGACGGAGCACGGAACGCGCCTGATGCGGGTCAAACACGGTGCGCCGATGCGCCTGTGGTGCGATGCGCCGCGCATGCGCGGCGCAACCCCTGCCCCATCGCGGGCCCGATGAGCGCCCCGCCGGGCCACGACCGCGGCGCAGCGGCCCGTCCCGTCGATCGCTTGCCGCCGCCGCGACCGGTGCTTGCGCTCGGCCTGCTCGCCGCGCTGCTGGCGCTGCTGGCGGGATTGGTCGGCTGGCACCTCAACGAAATGCTGATCGCCTCGTGCGGCATCGGGGCGGCGGCGGTGCTGCTCGCGCTGTTCCTGCTGTATCGGCAGGCCACCGGGCGGCAGGCTGCGCAGCAGGCGCTCAAGGACACGATCGAGGACATCCGGGCGCGCATCGGCGGCATCGTCGAATCGGCCATGGACGCGATCATCTCGGTGGACGAGAACCAGCGCATCGTGCTGTTCAACCGGGCCGCCGAGCAAGTCTTCGGCTGGCCGCGCAGCGCGGTGCTGGGGCAGCCGCTCGAGATGCTGATCCCGGAGCGCCTGCGCGCCAGCCACGCCGCGCACATGACCCGTTTCGGCGAAACGGGGGTGACCTCGCGCCGCATGGGTGATCGCACCGTGCTGCTGGGTCTGCGCGCCGGCAACGAAGAATTCCCGATCGAGGCATCAATCTCGCAGCACCTGGAACACGGCCGCAAGCTGTACACCGTGATCCTGCGGGACGTGACCGCGCGGATGCGGGCCGAACAGGCGCTGCGCCGCTCCCGGGAAGAACTGAGCGAGCTGGCGCTCGCGTCCAGCTCGGTGCGGGAACAGGAGAAAAGCCGCATCGCGCGCGAACTGCATGACGAGTTGGCGCAGGCGCTCACCGCGCTGAAAATGGACGCTGCCTGGGTGCGGGAACACCTGCCCGGCGAGCAACCGGCGCTCGCCGCGAAGCTCGCCACCATGCAGGCGCTGCTCGATGACACGGTCGCTGCCACGCGGCGTATTTCAGCCGACCTGCGGCCGCTGATGCTGGACGATCTCGGCCTCATTCCGGCGGTGGAATGGCTGGTGCAAAACTTCACGCAGCGCACCGGGATCGCCTGCGAACTGGCCATCGGCACGCCGGAACTCGAATTGGAAGATCCCTACGCCACCACGGTGTTCCGCATCATCCAGGAATCGCTGACCAACGCCGCCCGGCACGCCCGGGCCACGCAGGTTGAGGTCACCCTCGAGCGCAGCGGCGATGCGGTGCTGCTTTGCGTGCGCGACAATGGCGCCGGTTTTTCCCCGGACGATCCGCGCAAGCCCAATTCGTACGGCCTGCTCGGACTGCGCGAGCGGGCCTACCTCCTGGGCGGCGAGGTGCGCATCGACAGCGCGCCGGGCCGCGGCACCGGCATCGAGGTCAGCATCCCCGTCGGCGGAGCGGTTCCGCCATGATACGCATCGTCGTCGCCGACGACCATACCATCGTGCGCGAGGGGTTGAAACAGTTGCTGGCGGCGACCGGCGATCTGCAGGTGGTCGGCGAAGCGCAGAACGGCCACGAAGTGATGGCGCGGGTGCGCGAACTCGACTGCGAGGTGCTGCTCCTCGACATGTCGATGCCGGGCAAGAGCGGCATCGATCTGATCAAACAGGTGCGCAACGAAAAACCGCGCCTGCGCATCCTGGTCCTCAGCATGCATGAGGAGCAGCAGTACGCGGTGCGCGCCATCAAGGCCGGCGCCGCCGGCTATCTCACCAAGGAGAGCGCCGCGGCGCAACTGGTGGCGGCGATCCGCAAGGTGGCCGCGGGCGGCGCCTTCATCAGCGGCGCGGTGGCCGAACAGATCGCGCTGGGCGCCATGCCGCAGAACGAGGGCCCGCCTCACAACGCGCTGTCGGACCGCGAGTTCCAGGTGTTCCGCATGCTCGCCTCCGGCGTTACCGTGTCCGACGTGGCCGCGCAACTCAACCTCTCGGTGAAAACGGTGAGCACCCACAAGGCCAGGCTGATGCAGAAGATGGGACTGGCCAGCCAGACCGAGCTGATCCGCTACGCCATCAGCCACCGCCTGATCGACGAGGACCGCTCCGGCGGCGAACCGGGCGCATAGCAGCGCGCAAGTCAGGGTGGCGGCGAGGCTGGGGCGAGCAGCGCGAACTCCGGCAGCAGTGCATTCGGCATGTCCCGCGGCTCACCGCCCTTCGCCCCGAATGCAGCGACCCGATTTGATCTGCGTCAAACCGCGGCCCGGGGTCTGCCGTAGTCTGGAGTGGATTCGGCGGGGGGAAAATCCGGGAAGGGGAAACGCGATGCGATATCCGACCATCAAACAGCGCGAAACGCTGCGCGACCGGTTGCACGCGAAGATCGCGGCGTTGCAAGGCGAAATCGACGCCGCGCTGCGCCGCTCGGGGCGGGCCGGCAAGGGCGCCGGTTTGGCCAACCACCTCGAGGAAATCGACGACGAGGCGGTGGCCGACCTGGAGACGAGCATCGAAATCGCAGCCATCGAACGCGACGTGCGCGAACTGCGCGAGGCTGAAAGCGCGCTCGAGCGGCTGGCCGCGCCCGACTACGGAAGCTGCATCGATTGCGGCGAAAAAATTCCCTACACCCGCCTGCACGCCAACCCGGTGGCGCTGCGCTGCACCGGCTGCCAGCGGGCGCAGGAACGCCGGACCATCGCGGGCGCCCCCAGCCTTTGAGGTTTTCACGGATCGACAAGGCCATTGACCCTTGCATGGTGTCTGTCCCTTGCCTTCAACCTTTCTTAAGCTCTTCGAGCGCTCGCTCGAGAATCGCGCGATCGAGCTTGTCTTTGTCGCGCGAGGTCTGCTTGGTCCTGAGCAAGCCCTCGATGCTCAAGGTGTGAACCGGGATGCCCTCAAAATCAATAGTCAATGAATGAGGCAGCAGCGATTCGTAAGTTTCCCCGCAGGCGCTGAACATCAGATCGACCACAAAGGCATCCGCCACCCTGATCGTTTCGCCTTCGGTGAACCACTCGGGCATCAGATCTTCAGACACCTTGTCGGGCAGGAGCAGCAGCGCGCGCCTGACCCGTTCCCCCTGTTCGCGCGTAGGCCGGAGCACGACATCGATATCGGTGGTGCCGCGCTGATAGCCCAGCGCGTAGAGCGCGTAACCGCCGATCAACAAGTAGTCAACGCCATGCTCGTTCAGGGCGCATAGCAGAAGTTTCAGGTCTTCGACACTGGCCGGCCGAGCGGTGTTTTGCCCGGGGCGATTCATCAGCGCCGGCTGCCCGGTCCGGCGCGATGCCGGATATTGGCGGCAATCGCCCGGGCGAGCGCCTCATCGCTATGGCGGTTCATCTCCTCGTGCGTGGCGAACCGGTAGATGCCTTTTGGAATCCCCGTGGTCGCGAGCGCAGCCAGTGCCTGGCCGGTGCGTTGATGGATACCCGCCAGGCGCAGGCCGTCGCCGCCGGGTTTGAGGCCGGGCTGGCTCGGGACTCGCTGACCGATTTTTCGCATGGCCTGATTATGAGGGCTGGGTAAGCTTATTCCAAGCGCCCAGACTCATGCCCGGGGTCCCGGGCGGGTTCGTTTCCTCCAGGGCAGGCGTCTCGAGCCACGCTCGATTTGATCCAGATCAAAGCCGGCATCTGCGCTCGGGTGACAATTCGTTTACATCGGAACGAATCGAACCCATTCACCGCTCGGAGCATAGATCATGGAATTCGGCATCCAGTTCTTCCCGGATGTGTCCCCGGCCGAAAAATCGGCCAAACAGTATTTCGCCGAGGCGCTGCGCCTGGTCGAGTTGTGCGACGCCTACGGCTACACCAACGTGCGCACCGTCGAGCACTATTTCCTGCCCTACGGCGGCTACACCCCCAATCCGATGCTGTTCCTCGCCGCCGCGGCGGCGCGCACGCAGAAGGCGCGGCTGTCAGTGGGCGCGGCATTACCGGCGTTCAACCATCCGCTGAAGATCGCCGGTGAGGCGGCGATGCTGGACGCCATCTCCGGCGGCCGGCTCGACCTGGGCTTCGCGCGCGCCTTCCTGCCGCATGAATTCGCGCAATTCGGCGTAAGCCTGGACGAGAGCGTGGCGCGCTTCGACGAGGGCATCGAACAGGTGCGCCGGCTGCTGCAAGAGGAGCACGTCACCTGCAACGGGCGCTTCCACAGTTTCACCAACGTCACCTCGCTGCCGCGGCCGACGCAACAGCCGCGCCCGCCGTTCTGGGTGGCGGCGATCGGCACCCCGGCGTCGTTCGAGAAAGCCGGCCGCAACGGCTACAACATCATGGCGATCCCGATGGCCGGCGGCCGGATGCGCGAGCTGATCGGCATCTACCGCGAGGCGTACCGCAAGGCCGGCCATGCCGGGAGCGGCCGGGTCATGACGGCATTCCACATGCTGTGCCATGAGGACCATGACGAGGCGGTGCGCATCGCGCGCGATCCGCTCAACCGCTACCTGAAGTCGCTGGTGCACGCGGCCTCGCACTGGGTCAGCGGCACCACCTCCCGGGACTACCCGGACTACGGCAAGCTGATCGCGCAGCTCGACCGGGAGACCTTCGAAAGCCAGGTCGCCTCCGGCTCGGCCTGGGTCGGCACGCCCGTGGAGATCATCCGCCAGATCGAGGATTTCATCGGCCAGAACGGGCCGTTCGACGTCGCGTCACTGCAGGTGAACTTCAATACGATCGCCTATGAGCACGCGGCCGAGTCGATGCGGCTGTTCGGCCGTCAGGTGATTCCGCGCTTCGTCAAGACCGCAGCGCTCGCCGCAGGATAGAGGAGAACGTCATGGGACACCTCCACGCACCCGGGGCGCCGGTCGCGCCCGATTTCCTGGCCGCGATGCAGAACACCGCGATCCAGCCGCTCTGGGACCGCTATCACAGGATTCTCACCGGTGAGCCCTCCTCGCCTGACCGCGCCTGGCTGTGGCGCTGGCGCGAGCTGCAAGGCTTCATCGAGCGCGCCTCCGCCGAGGTATCGATGGACGAGGCCGAGCGGCGCGTGCTGATGCTCGCCAACCCGGCGTTCGGCGGAAAACCCTGGACCACCACCAACCTGTTCGCCGGCATCCAGATCCTGGAACCGGGCGAAGCCGCGCGGCCGCACCGCCACAGCGCGTCTGCGATGCGCTTCGTGCTCGAGGGTACCGAAGGCGCCGCGACCATCGTGAACGGCCGGCGCTGCGCGATGCTGCCGGGGGATATGATCCTCACGCCCAACTGGGCATGGCACGAGCACCTGAACGACAGTCCGGACCGCGTGGTGTGGCTGGACGGGCTCGATCTGCCGCTGTCCGCCCATTTCGGCGCGATCTTTTCCGAGGGCGGCGGCAGCGCGTCCGCCGAGTATCCATCGGCGCTGCCGGATGCCGCATTCGCCCAGGGCGGCATGGCGCCGGAGCGCAGCGGCGCGCCGGCGCCGCACTCGCCGATGTTCCGCTACCCGTGGCAGCAGGCGCTGATCACCCTCAACGCGGTGCCGCAACATCCCGATGGCACCCGCCGCGTGCGCTACACCAACCCGATGAACGGCGGGCCGGTGATGCAAACCCTGGACTGCTACGCGCTGCGCCTGCCGCGCGGGTTCGATAGCGTGCGCCAGCGCTCGACCGCGAACGCGGTCTGCCTGGTCGTGGACGGCGAGGGCAGGTCGCAGATCGGCGACGAGGTGCTCGAATGGAAACAACACGACGTGTTCACCATCCCGCACTGGAACTGGGCGACGCATTGCGCAAAGAAGGAGTCGCATCTTTTCATGTTCACCGACCGCGAGGTGCTGCGCGGCGTCGGGCTGCTGCGTGAGGAGGTCGCGCGATAGACCGCCCGGCCCGATCGGGTCCCGGCGCCTTGTCAGGCGCATGTCGAAAGCGCGTGACTCGCGCGGCGCATGGGCCTGAATGGCCGACATCGTGGTTTCAGTCCGACCATGCCGTCCGAGGCTCGCATCAAACCGGATCTGGTCCGCAAATATGGCGAGCGGGCACGATTACGCCTTCTATCCGACCGCGCCCAGGTTCATCGAAGCCTTCGATGCGGCGGTACAGGCAGCACCTTGCGAGCCGCGGCACGGGCGCGCCGGCGAAGCCGCTGTCGCTGCACGTTCACCTGCCGTTTCGCACGGTGTCTGCCATCGCTGCGCCTGCGATCCTGGCGCCGCCGTACGCGCAAATGAAGCGGAATGTTTCGCATGAATGAGGGCGGCGGCGCGCAGCGACCGCGGGACGCCGCGGCGCGGTCATGCATTGCGGTACGCCCGCTTTGCCCGCCGGACCTGCGCGACCCGGCCTGTTATCCGCATCCGGCCGGTCCGGTCGAGCTGATCGAAACGCACATCTCATGGGTGTTTCTCGCGGGCGAATACGCGTACAAGATCAAGAAGCCGGTTCGCCTGCCGTTCCTCGATTTCAGCACCCTGGCAGCGCGCCGCCATTACTGCGAGGAGGAACTCAGGCTGAACCGGCGCACCGCGCCCGAACTCTATCTGACGGTGCTGCCGGTTTCCGGCAGCTTGGCCACCCCGCGCATCGGCGGGGCCGGAGAGGCCATCGAGTATGTCCTCAAGATGCGGCGATTTTCCCGGGAGACCCTGGCCGAGCGCGTGGCGCAGCGGGGCCAGCTGAGCGCAAGCAAGGTCGATGCGCTGGCCGCACTCATCGCGGCGTTCCACGCCGCGATTGCGGCGGCGCCGCCGGTCAGCGGCTATGGCGCTCCCGGGGCTATCGCGCGATGCGCCCTGGCCAACTTCGAGCCGCCCGGCGAGCCGCATCCGGATGCGGGCAACTCGAAGCGGCTGCGCCGGCTCAGGACCTGGACGCAAGCCGAATGCGGCCGCCTGGCCGGGATTTTTGCCCGGCGCAAGCACGACGGCTTCGTGCGCGAGTGCCATGGCGACCTGCATCTGGGGAACATCGTCTTTCCCGGCGGCCGGCCGCTGCTTTTCGATTGCCTCGAATTCAGCGCCGAGCTGCGCTGGATCGACGTGATGAGCGAGGTTGCATTCCTCGCCATGGACCTGCTGCGGCACGCTCTGGAGGCCGAAGCTTCGCGCCTGATCAACGCTTACCTTGAAGCAACGGGGGATTACGCGGGCCTCGCGGTGCTGCGGTTTTACCTCGTCTATCGCGCGCTGGTCCGGGCGAAGATCGCCCGGATCCGCGCAGCCCAGCCGGGAATCGCCGCACCGGCGCGCGGCGCCGCCCTCGCCGACCGCGGCCGGTACATCGCGCTGGCGGAATCCCTGGCGGTTCCCGCGCGCGCCGCACTGGTGCTCATGCACGGACTTGCCGGCTCGGGCAAGACCACCGTTGCCCAGGCCCTGGTCGAGGGCGCCGGCGCCATCAGGGTACGCGCGGACGTGGAGCGAAAACGGCTGCACGGCCTCCCGGCGCGGGCACGCACCCGAGCCGGACCCTACGCCGGCATTTACGCGCGGGAAGCGAGCCGGATCACCTATGACAGACTCAAGCGCATTGTTCGGGACATCGTTGCATCCGGCCATGCGGCCATCGTCGATGCCGCCTTTCTCTGGCGCGCCGAACGCGACGCATTCCGCGCGCTGGCGCGCGAGCTCGAGGTGCCGTTCATGATCGTCTCCTGCCGCGCATCCCACGCCGAGCTGCGCCGCCGCGTGGCGAAACGCGAGGCGGCCATGAACGATGCCTCGGAGGCGGATGTCGCGGTTCTGGAGAACCAGATCGCGACCGAGGAACCGCTCGGCCAGGAGGAATTGGCGAGCGCGGCGCTCATCAATACCGGCGTCAGCGAGGCCGCGCTGCGGGGCGCGGCCGCCGGCATCGCGCGCCGCCTGCGGAAAACGCAGACCGCACACGCGCCGCGCTCGATGTCACCCCGCGCGAGTAAACATACGGAATGACCTCGCGGCGGCATCGTTCCCGCTCAGCGATCAACCCTCGACCGCCAATACCCGGGGCGGCGGCTTTGGTGTGCGACGACTTCGACGCGCAGCACGGGTGTTCGGTCGGCATGAGGAAAAGCAGCCCGCCGGGTCCGAGTCCGGCAGGTTGGGGAAAACGCGAAACTGCGCGCGAAACCGCGTGAAACCGCGACGCATCCTCGCGGATGATGGGCGGCTTCAACGTCGCATCCGCCTTCGGGTTGCGGTCACTGGATCTTCAGTTCCCTGGCGCTGCCGTTGGAGGTCTTCGGCAACGTCAGCTCGAGCACGCCGTCCTGATACTTCGCTTCCGCCTTACTCGAGTCGATGTCCTGTCCCAGGGTAAAGCCGCGGTATTGCTTGCCGAAATAGCGTTCGCTCCGGACGACTTTCTCGCCCTTCTTTTCTTCCTTCTCCCGCTTGACTTCGGTCTCGATGGAAACCCGGCTTCCCTCTATTGCGACGTGAATGTCTTCTTTCTTTGCGCCCGGAATATCGGCCTTGACCGTGTAAGCCTTGTCGTCTTCGGCTACATCGACCTTGATCCTGGGCTCGACTTCCACCTCGCCCGGCCAGGACCGCAAACGCAAGCCTTTGAACAGGTCATCGATATTCGCCAGGGGACTGAAGCGTGCGATGTCGTCGAAAGGATCGAAACGGGTGATATTTGCCATGGTTGATCTCCTGAATATGGTTGTAGGTGCGCGAATCCTTGTCGGCAGCGCCGGAATCGCGGGATTGATGATTACGTAATGCCGTCCGTAGTCTTTGACATGGGTCAAAAAGGCGGCACATGCCGGGTTCATATCCCGATCGACGCGAGCCATCCGGGCACCCCGGGCGAAGCCACGGCGAAAAGGATTATCCAGAACGAGATTCGCGGTTCTCTCGAACTCGGCCATGAACGCGAGTCCGAGTTCCAGATTCGCTCTCTCCGGATAGAGCACCGCGGCGTTGTGCAACTCGGCGAGGGCAGGCGGAACGACAACGAGCTTCACTTCAATGCTGCGCGGACCCGTCAAGGGAGCGGACGGCCCGGGTCGCACGCGGGTTTGACCTTTATCAAAAGCCTGCGCGTGGCGCCGGCGCATCATGTGAATCGCATCGGCGCACGCTCGAGCGTGCGCACCGCTCATCCGGCACTCATGAAACAGCTCAGGACCGGGGTTTGATCTACATCAATCTTCGCCCGCGGCCGGCCGGTATCTTTTCCAGGCGCTTCGAGCAACGTATAGGGGAGGAAAGAAGTGAAACAGAACCCGAAAATCATGGCCTTCGTCCTCGCCGGCGGCGAAGGCCGGCGGCTGCGCCCGCTGACCGCCGAGCAGGCGAAGCCCGCGGTGCGCTTCGCCGGCGACTACCGGATCATGGACTTTGCACTCGCCAATCTGGTCAACTCCGCCGTTTCGCCGATCTACGTGCTGGCGCAGTACAAGCCCGATTCCCTGCTCGCACACCTGCGCCGCGCCTGGTGTCCGCACTGGCCGGTGCGCTCGCTGCTGCCCGCAGCGGCACAACCGTACCGCGGTACCGGCGAGGCGGTCCACCGCAACCTTGAGCTCATCGCTCGCCACCGCCCGGACGCGGTCGCGGTGTTCGCCGCCGACCACGTCTATCGCATGGACGTGCGGCAGATGGCACGCTTCCACGCCGCGGGCGACGCCGATGTGACGGTGGCGGCGATTCCGGTGCCCCTGGCACAAGCCTGCGCATTCGGCGTCATGGCGGTGCGCGCCGATGGCGTGATCGAGGCGTTCCAGGAAAAGCCGGCTGCGCCGCGCGCCATCCCGGGACATCCGCGCCATGCCTATGCTTCGATGGGAAACTACCTCTTCAAGCCGGACGCCCTGATGGCGTTGCTCGGGCAGGCGGCGGAGTGCGGCGGCACCGACTTCGGCCGCGATGTCCTGCCGGCGCTGCCGGGCAGCGCCCATCGGGCGCTTGCGTACGACTTCGCCAGCAACGAAGTGCCGGGCCTGCGCGACCATGAGGAACGCGCCTACTGGCGGGATGTCGGCACGCTCGATGCACTGGATGCGGCCCGCCGCGACGCCGCCGGCAGCCGCCCGCGCTTCGACCTGCGCAACCGCGCCTGGCCGCTACGACCGGATCTCGCCTCGGGCTGGCGCGAAGCGGCCGGCAGCCCGCGGCCGATGGCGGTGGCGGCCTGAGCGGCGCAATGGCGAAAATCCTGTTCATCCTCAACGACCCGCCCTACGGCACGGAGCGCAGCTACAACGCCCTGCGCCTGGCGGGAACGCTGAGCCGGACCGAAGGCGTGGCGGTGCGCCTGTTCCTGCTCGGCGACGCCGCGTCATGCGCCAAGGCCGGGCAGAAAGTACCCGAAGGCTTTTACAACCTGCAACTGATGCTCGGCAAGCTCGTCCGAAGCGGCTCGGACATCGGCGTCTGCGGGGCCTGCATGGATGCGCGCGGAATAAGCGATGCCGAACTGCTCGAGGGAACGCGCCGCAGCACGCTCGCGGAGCTCGGCACCTGGACGCAATGGGCCGACAAGGCGATCGTTTTTTAGCAACCGCATGGCCGAGACATCCGGATTCGACGCCTTTTCTCCCGCGCAGATCGCCCTGCGCGTGGAAGCCCTCGCCGTGGCCAAGTCGCGGCTGCCGCTGCTATCGCTGGTCATGCTGGGAGGGCTCGCCGGGGCCTTTATCGGCCTCGGATCGATGTTCTACGTCATCGTCATCGCCGACCCATCGCTCGGCTTCGCGACAAAAAGACTGCTGGGCGGCGCGGTGTTCTCACTCGGCCTGTTTCTGGTGGTCGTGGCCGGTGCGGAATTGTTCACCGGCAACAACCTTATCGTGATCGCCTGGGCGGAACGTAAGCTCACCACCGCCGAGGTGCTGTTCAACTGGCTCGTCGTCTGCCTCGCCAATTTCGCCGGAGCCCTCGGGCTCGCCGCCCTGGTGTTCCTGTCCGGGCACACGGACATGAATAATGGCGGCCTCCGGGCAGCCTATTTGCAGATCGGCGCGGCCAAGACCGCATTGCCGTTCCTCCAGGCGTTCTTCAGCGGCGTGATGTGCAATGTGCTGGTCTGCCTGGCGGTGTGGATGACGCTCGCCGGCCGCAGCGTCATCGACAAACTCGCCGCGGTGATGCCGCCGGTAGCGGCCTTCGTCGCCGCGGGATTCGAGCACTCGATCGCCAACATGTACCTCATTCCGATGGCGATGCTGCTGCAGGCCGCAGCGGGCGAGCCGGTGCAGTTCATGGGCCTCGCGCGCAATCTCGTCCCGGTCATCGCCGGCAACCTGGTGGGCGGCAGCGTGCTGGTCGGACTTGTCTATCATCTGATCTACAGGCTCCCCGCGACTGCCGGCGGCGGGTCAAAGTGAAGTCGCGCAGGCACCGCGCCATGTCGGCCGCGACGGGCTGGCGGCGCTGGCGCGTTCCGGTCCCATGACACCGCGCAGCGGTCGATGATTCCCTGACCGGTGCACACGATGCGCTGCCCCGCGCGCCGTGCAACCGCCGAACACGCCATGATGCATCTTCTCGAACCGGCCTGTCTCATGCTCCCCGCCTATGCGGCGGGCATGGCGCCACCCCTCCGGAAATACTGGCGCGGCAACCGGCCCATCAACGCCCGCCGGCCGGGGCGCCATGGGCGCAGCCGCCGCACGTCATGCCGCCGGCCTTCGAGCCTTCCGCCCTCAAGGGCGCGCCTTTCGATGGTGTGGAGTCGCAATGAGTGCATGGTCCGGCCCGGCCGCGATACAGCGCGGGATTCAACACCATCGACAAAAGCCAGACGTCGCAATGAGTGCATGGTCCGGCCCGGCCGCGATCCGCGATTTGATCCGGCTCAGGGACAGGCGCTGCGCCGCCACAGGACCGCCGGGACGACCGGCCTTCGTAATCGGCGATGTAGTCGCGGGTGAGGGGGACGGCGTCGCGACGGCGCGCCATCTGTATCTGGAACACCATCAGCGTGCCGTTGCGAAAGCCCATCTCGCAGCTCGCCAGATAGAACTCCCACATGCGAAAAAAGCGCTCGCCGTAGAGCGCGGCGGCCTTGTCGCGATTGGCGCGAAAGCGCCGCAGCCATTCCTTCAGCGTGTCGGCATAGTGCAGCCGGAGGATTTCGACGTCGGTCACCCACAGCCGGCTGCGCTCGATGGCAGCCATCACTTCCGACAGCGACGGGCAGTAGCCGCCCGGGAAAATGTACTTGCGGATCCATGCATTGGTCGCGCCGGGCGGCTCCATGCTGCCGATCGCATGCAACAGGGCAACCCCGTCGGGCTGCAGCAGCTCGCGCACTTTGCCGAAGCGAGCATCGATCGCGTCGCGGCGTGGCGCGGGGGGCGCCTGTGCCTCGGGCTGGACCGGCGGCAAGCCCGATCCGGATCAACCCGCCGCCGCGCCCGTGAATCGACGTGACGGCGGGGAATCACACGGGCCGGGA
>Ga0080064_1001198_pt1 | contig 55763 bp, 46 predicted proteins | sample Subgrocontami54m_FD_69260 | JGI IMG/M metagenome (GOLD analysis project Ga0080064, IMG submission 69260) | Subsurface groundwater microbial communities from S. Glens Falls, New York, USA - GMW46 contaminated, 5.4 m (SPADES assembly) (version 2) ...
GGTGCCGATCCGGGCGGTGCGCCGGATCGCCGCCTCGGACGAACCGCCGATCCACATCGGCAGATCGGGCTGCACCGGCTTCGGCGACAGCGAGGCGCCCGACAGGTGATAATGCACCCCCTCGAAATCGACCTTGTCCTCCGACCATAGCCGGCGGATCACCTCGAGCCCCTCGTCGGTCTTGCGGCCGCGGGTCTTGGTATCGAGGTTCAAGGTCTTCCATTCCGGCCCGAGCGGGCTGCCGATGCCGAACGCCGGCAACAGCCGCCCGTTCGACAGATAGTCGATCGTCGCGCATTGCCGCGCCACCAACACCGCGTCGCGCATCGCCAGCGACAACACGTTGACGCCGAATTTTATGCGACGCGTGCGCCCGGCCAATGCCGCCATCACGCTCATGCATTCGAGAAACGGAGTCGGGCTGACCAGCCGGTCGGTCTGCCAGATCGAATCGACACCGCCCCCCTCGCACAGATCGACCCAGCGCCAATAGGCGTCGGCGTCGGAAAACGGAAACTCCATCAGCCCGACTCCGACAGCGACCTTTAGCGGCATCGCGTTCTCCTTGCATTCGCTCGCGCAACTATGGCCCGATCGAACCGGGTTTGCACGGCGTCCTTCGGTCTGTCATTGCGAGGAGCCGAAGGCGACGCGGCAACCTCGACCGGATGTGGCTCCGGCGGCGCGAGATTGCTTCGCTCCGCTCGCAATGACGAGGAGAAACGGGCGATGCGCATATTGACGACGGTGCCGCAGGAGAATCTGCGTCTGGTGCCCGCGGCGGCGCGCGCGGCCGAGGCCGACGGCTATGACGGCATCGTCACGATGGAGAACAAGCACGAGCCGTTCCTCGCGCTCGCCGTCGCCGGCGCGGCGACCGAGCGGATCGAATTGCACACCAGCGTCGCGATCGCCTTTGCCCGCACCCCGATGGCGGTGGCGGAGGTCGGCTGGGACCTCGCGGGGTCGACCGGTGGGCGCTTCGTTGTCGGGCTCGGCTCGCAGGTGCGGGCGCATAACGAGCGCCGCTTCTCGGCGCCGTGGACCCCGCCGGCGCCGCGCATGCGCGAATACGTCCAGGTGTTGCGCGCTATCTGGCAGCACTGGAAAACCGGCGACAAGCCCGCCTACGAGGGCGAGCACTATCGCTTTACCCTGATGACCCCGAACTTCCACCCCGAGCCGATCGACGCGCCGCCGCCTGCGGTGATGATCGCGGCGGTCGGCCCGGCAATGCTCAGGGTCGCCGCCGAGGAATGCGACGGCGTCAAATTGCACGGGTTCTGCACCCGCAAATACCTGACCGACGCGATCATGCCGCGGATCGAGGCCGGGCTCGCCAAGGCCGGCCGCACCCGGGCGCAGTACGAAATTTCCGGCGGCGGCTTCCTCGCCACCGGCGCCGACGATGCCGCGGTCGCCGAGCGCTTTGAATGGGTACGCCAGCGCGTCGCCTTTTACGGCTCGACCCCGGCCTATTACCCGGTCTTCGCCGTGCACGGGCTCGAAGACCTCGGGCTCAAGCTCAACGCGATGGTGCGCCAGGGCAAGTGGAGCGAACTAGCCAAGGAAGTGCCCGACGATGTCGCCCATCTCTTCGCCGCGGTCGGCCGCCACGACCAGATCGGCAGGGCGATCGAGGCGCGTTATGGCGGGCTGGTCGACGCGCTGACCCTCGGGCGCGAAGGCACCGGCCCGGTGCCGCCCGACCTCGCCCAGGACATCCGTCGTATCCCGCACCAATACGCCGGCCTTCCGCTATAATCCGCGACAGGCCGGGCGGGCTATCTATTTTTTGGACGCGTCTTAGCCCGGCCGTTTCAACTTCACGTCCTCCAGCGGCGCCGACCACGGAAACGGGTCGATCGCCATCAGCGAGGGGTCCTCGACCCGCGGCCCGATCCCGCTCGCCCAGAAAAAGTCGTAGATCGGCGCGAACCGCGTCCGCTCGTGCACCATTTTCTGGATCTGGTGCAACATCGCCTCGCGCTTCGCGGGATCCAGTTCGGTGCTCTGCCGCTTGAACAAATCGTCGATGTCGGGGAACCCGCCATAGGCGAAGTTGCCGCTACTCGGCACGATTTCCTGCAAGCGCGACGCGACGTTGCCATAGCCGGCGGCGATGCACATGCACACGCCCTTAAGCTTCTTCGTGCCGAGCGCGGAATAGAACGCGGCACGCTCCATCGTCCGCAGCCGCACCTTGATGCCGACCGCGCCGAGATAGCCCGCGATCGCCTCGCCAGCGGTGAAATAGGGCGGCCACGGGTGAAGCTCGCCTGCGTCAAACCCGTTCGGATAGCCCGCTTCGGCGAGCAGTTTTTTCGCCTGCGCCGGATCGTACGGGTCGGGGTCGATCGGCAATGCGAATTCGGTGTTGCGAAGCACGACGCTGCCGTTGGGCTTGGACGCGCCAAGCGTCTCGGCTTCGCTGATCGCCTTCCGGTCGAGCGCGAGGCTCGCAGCCTTGCGCACACGCTGGTCGGCCCACGGCGATTTCGGGTCCCACATGTCGAAGAAGTCGAGATAATAGGTGCCGATGCCGCCCGAGAAGGCGAGCTTCAACTTCGGGTCTTTCTTGACCGCTTGGGCGAGAGACGCGTCCAGCAAATAGGCGACATCCACTTCGCCGCGCGTCAGCGCGGCAAGGCGGGTGGTCTCCTCCGGGATGCTTTGGAACACGATGCGCTTGATCGAGGGGACCTTGCGCCAGTAGCCCTCGTACGCCTCCATCACCAATTCGACGCCCGGCTTGTTGCTAACGAATTTATAGGGACCCAGGCCGATCGGGTGCTTCTTGAACCCGTCCGGACCGACCTTCTCGAAGTAGTTCTTCGGGGTGATCCAGCCGGCGGCGCTCACCAACGTGCCATAGTAATTCATGAAATCGGGCCATGGCTCGTGCAGGACGAACCGCGCGTGAGTCGGATCGACGACCACGACCTCCTTCACCTTTTCGTGAATCAATGCTCCCTTGGCGCGGTCGAAGCTGAATTTCACGTCCTCGGCGGTGAACGGATCGCCGTTGTGGAATTTGAGGCCCTTGCGCAGGGTGAACTCGTAGATGCGCCCGGCCTCGCCGACCGTCCAGGATTCCGCAAGGCTAGGCGCCATGCGCTGGCCCGGCATCGGCTTTACCAGCGCGTCGTGCAGCGCGTACATCACCCAGAACGGGGTCAGAACGCCCGGGACGGCCTCTCCCGGGTCAAGCCAGGTCGGCGCCAGGGTCACGTAAAGCGCCCAGCGCATCTCGCCTTCCGGTTTGGCAGGTTCCGCCGCAACGGCCGCTCCGCCAACGATCGCGGCCCCCGACAGGGTTGCGGCCAGGATCGCCGCCAAGGCAAATATCCGCCATCGAATCATCGTTGTTATTCCTCGCTACCACTAGCCGATCACGGCCAACGCGATAATGCCCGAACCGGGCACCGTGCACACCTTCGATGTCGCGATCAGAGAAAACAGCCGAGGACGGGCTTAGCGGAGCAGGAAAAGCGGCATCGCCGGGAACCGAAACTTGTATGCTCCGATCGTGCCTCTCGGATCAGGTTCAAGGAGGCAATCAAGGACATGACGGAGTCTTCCGGATGACCTACCCGAGCCATCTGATCCCGACCACGGTGGTCGGTAGCTATCCGCAGCCCGACTGGCTGATCGACCGCGCCGCGCTCGAACACCACGGCGTGCCGCGGGTCCACGCACCAGAAATCTGGCGCATTCCCGAGCCGTTTCTCGCGGCGGCGCAGGACGACGCGACGATCCTCGCGATCCAGGAGTTGGAGCGCGCTGGCATCGATATCATCAGCGACGGCGAGATCCGCCGCGAGAGCTATTCCAATTATTTCGGCCTGTCGCTCGACGGGCTCGACAGCGAACATGTCGGGTCGGTGATCGGCGCGAACCGCCGCGCGACGCCGGTCCCGCGCGTCGTCGGCAAGATCGCGCGCAAGGGGGCGGTCGAGTTGCGCGACGCCGAGTTCCTGCTGCGCCACGCCACCAGGGCGACCAAGATCACCCTGCCCGGCCCGTTCACCCTGGCTCAGCAATGCCAGAACGGCTTCTACGCCGACGAGGAGGAGATGGCGATGGATTTCGCCGTCGCCGTCAACGCCGAACTGAAGGCGCTGAAGGCCACCGGGGTCGATGTCGTCCAACTCGACGAGCCGTGGGTCCGCGCCGCGCCCGACAAGGCGGCGCGCTATGGGGTCAAGGCGATCGACCGGGCGTTGTTGGGCGTTCCCGGTCCGACCATCGTGCATATCTGCCTCGGTTACGGCCATCTCGTGCACAACAAACCGGCCGGCTACACCTTTTTGTCCCAGCTTGCCGATTGCGCGGCCGATCAGATCTCGCTCGAAGCGGCGCAGCCGCGGCTCGACCTCGGCGTGCTTGGGGAATTGTCGAACAAGACGATCCTGCTCGGGGTGCTCGACCTCGGCACCGCGGCGGTCGAAACCGCCGACGAGGTCGCGGCGCGATTGCGCGCCGGGCTCGCGCATATCAGCCCCGAGCGCCTCGTCGCCGCGCCCGATTGCGGCATGAAATACCTGCCGCGCGAGCGCGCCTTCGTCAAGCTGAAGGCGCTCGCCAACGGCGCCGCGATCGTGCGGCGAGAGCTGACCGGCTGATCCCCCGGGCTATTGTGCGAACACGATGCGCGGTGGCGGCGACAACAGATCCCGGCGGTAGTCGAACACGATCCAGCAATGGTGATGCTGGCCGGTCGTGGTCAGTTCGCCGCGATCGAACCATTGGATGCGTTTGGTCAGCGCGACCACCGTGTCGAGCGGCGCCGATGAGATCAGCCCGGCGGCGCGCTTGCCGGCGATCCATTGAAACCGCACCAGCAGCGCGAGCTGCCCCCGCGCTTTCTCGGTCAGGTCGATCGCGTGACGGACAAAGCGCAGCATCGCCAGCGATGCGTTGCTGCCCTTGCGCGCCGGCCCGCCATCGCCGTAGGGCGGGTTGGTGACCAGCGCCCGGCAGCCCGGCGGAAACTCGCGGCAGGCAAGGAAATCCACCCCCGGCGTGCCAAACCCGTAATCGGCGAGGTCGGTCGCGACGACTTCTAGGCCCGCCTCGCCGATCACCCGGGCGATCGCGCCGTCGCCGCAGCATGGCTCCCACACCGGGCCGCGCAGGGCGATCTGGCGCAGCAGGCAGCGCGTCACCCACTCCGGCGTCGAATAGAAATCCTCCGCCTGCCGGTCATACCCGGAGATGTGGATCGAACGAAACTCGGCCATCGCCGGAGCTTAGCTGGGGTCGGCGCGCCGGGCTACAACCCCGAAGTCTCGGGGCCGGACCTATCGTGCGATTGATGGGTGCCCGTGAGGGTCGTCGACGCCATCCGGCGTCGCTCTTCCCTGTGTCCGTCGACAGGCATATCCTGGGTCGGCTCGAAGGGAAGCCGCCCATGAGAATTTTCGCCGCGGTCCTGTCCTTATTGTGTTGCCTTGTATCGGGGGGCAACGCGCGCGCCGAAACCGTCGACTTGCTCCTGGTGCTGGCGGCCGACGTGTCGCGCAGCATCAACGACGACGAATTCACGCTTCAACGTAAAGGCTATGCCGCCGCCTTGACCGATCCGCGGGTATTGCGGGCGATCGTCGGCGGGCGCAACCACGCGATCGCGGTGACCTTTGTCGAATGGGCCGGCACCGGCGAGCAGAAAGTCGTTGTCGACTGGACCGTGATCCGCGACGACGAGGCCGCCGGCGGCGTCGCCGCGACGATCATCGCCGCGCCGCGTTCCTATCTCGGGCGCACCTCGATCAGCGGCGCGATCGATTTCGCGATGGAACGGTTCGCCGAGGCGCCGGTGTCGAGCGACAAGCGGGTGATCGACATCTCCGGCGACGGCACCAGCAATTCTGGCCGCGCCGTGACCGAGGCGCGCGACGACGCGGTGGCGCGGGGCGTCACGATCAACGGGCTCGCGATCATCAACACCCAGGCCAGTCCCGGCTATGCGTTCCACACCCAGCCGCCAGGAGGCCTGCCCAATTACTACCGCGAGAACGTGATCGGTGGTAACGGCGCGTTTCTGCTGGTGGTCGAAAATTTCGGCACGTTCGCGGACGCGGTCACGCAAAAGCTGGTCGCCGAGATCGCCGGCCTCCCCCCGCGCCGCAAGACCGCGTCACGACATTAGCGCTGCCGGAACCCCGACCAGGTTTTAACAGGAATGTAGCGGCCTCTATCGCGGTGAGGCGTCCAGCGGCGACGATGGCTGGCGCTCGACCCGCGCCGCCGCAGTCTCCAGATCCTCGGCGGTGCGCATCCGCGCGTCCCAGATCATCGGGTTTTCCGTCCGTTCGGCGAATTCTCGATACCACGAGGCCAGCTCGCGCAATTTGACGGGATTATGCACTGGGTCTGCTTTCCTGTTCATGCCAACGGACAGGCCTATCCTTGTTCCGGTTTGGTTAAATAGATGTAAATCTAGCCAAAGGCGACCGTTCGTCGGCGGTGCTCCGCCCCTTCCGCCTACCGCGCTACTTTGTCTCGGCGACGAAGACCCCGTCCCAGGTCGGTCCAGGCGGGTTGACGAGGCAATAGGCGATCCGCTGCTCATACAGGTCGTAGAACGCCGCGAACCCCTCGTCGTATCCACGGCAATCGCAAAGCGCCGCACGGGCCTCGGCCCAGTCCTGCGCCCGGTAGCATGCGAGCAGACGCTCATGGCGTTCGGCATGGGCGCGGAACGAGGCCGAGGCGGCGAGCGCGGCATCGCCGACCAGCCCATAGATGCGGGCCGGTTCGTGCCTTCCCTTGACCTCGATAAGGTCTAGTTCGAGCGCCGCCCAGGACGGCGCCGCCCGGCGTGTCGCCTCGCCCAGGATGATCGGCAGGTTATATGTCTTGGTCTGCCCTTCGAGGCGCGAGGCCAGGTTCACCGCGTCGCCCATCGCGGTGTAGGCGAAGCGCTCGTCGGAACCCATGTTGCCGATGACGCACTCGCCGGTATTGATGCCGATGCCGATCCGCAAGGTGTGAAACTCGTGGTGCTCGGCCTCCGCCTCGGCCTTGAGATCGAGATTGATCCGGTCGAGCGCCTTGATCATCGCTAGGGCGGTCGCGCAGGCGTGGTCGCTATGCTCGGGATCGTCGAGCGGCGCGTTCCAGAACGCCATCACGCAATCGCCGATATATTTATCGATCGTGCCCTGCCGGGCCATGATCAGCGCGGTCATCGGGGTCAGAAAACCCCGATTAATCAGGTGCGTCAGAGCCTGCGGGTTGGATTTGAACTGCTCGGCGATCGAGGTGAAACCGCGGATGTCGCTGAACATCAACGTCACTGTCCTGGTCTCGCCGCCGAGCCGCAGCCGCTCGGGATGGGCCGCCAGCGCGTTGACCAGGTCGGGGGCGAGATAGTGCCGGAATGCTGCCTGGATGCGGCGCCGCTGCTGATCGACCAGCCCGTAGCGGAACAGCAACGTGCTCAGCACCGCCGCCGCCAGCGCGGCGACCGGATTGACCAGCGGCAGCCATAAGCCGTGCAGAAAGGCGATCTGGGCGCCGCCGCACCACGCCAGCACCGGCACCGCGCCGACAAGCGCGGCGATCCGCGTCGGCAATAGCGCGGTGGCGATCCCGATCAGCAGCGCCAGCAGCATCACCAGCCCGAGCACGATCGATGACCACGGCGGGGGGCTTTCGAGGATGAAGTCGCGGTCGAGGATAGAGGCGATGATGTTGGCCATCCGCTCGGTGCCCGGCATCGGCGTATTGCCGAACGGCGCCGGGTTAGTGTCGGCGATGCCGATAAACGACGCGCCGATCAGCACGGCGCGGCCGGCGAGCCTGTCGGCGGGAATTTTGCCCTCGACGAAATCGACGAACGAGTAGGTCGGGATCGTGCCGCGCGGGCCGCGATAATTCACCACCAGCCGCATCGCCGGATCGGTCGGCACCGTGATCGAGCCGAGCCGCGCGCCGGCCCCGAGCGCGATCCCGACCTCCGGCCACGGGAGATCGAAATACGCCGCCGCCGCGCGCACCGGTAGCGACGGCAGAAAATCCCCGTTGAACTGCAACGCCACGTAGTCGTAGCGCGGCGCGCCGTCACGGTCATAGGCGATCGTGACATGGCCGAACCCGGCGGCGGCCTCGGCCAGGGCCGGAACCGGCAATAGCACCGAGCGCGGCTGCAGCGGAAATACCGGCTCGACCGGGCTCGCATCGAGGCGCTGAAAGGATTGCTCGGCCAGATAGGCCGGCCCTTCCACCTCGGCCCCGCCGAACGCGAATGCCACCGGCATCAACACCTTGCCGCTGGCGCGAATGGCGGTGGCGAAATCGCGGTCGGGGTCGTCATCGGCGAGCCGGGTCAACGCCGCGCGCAGGGGCGAACCATCGGTGCTCGGCAACGCGGCCACCGCCTCCCGCGCGGCGTCGCGCAAGGCGATCGGCACCGACTGGTCGGGTTCGGCGAACAACAGATCGAAGACGATCAGCTTTGCCCCGGCCCGATCTAGGGTCTCGACCGCGCGCGCGAACAGGCGCCGGCTGAAGGGCCAGCGCCCGAGCGCGGCCAAGCTGCGGTCGTCGACCAGGATGACGGCGACCTGCGTGCCCGGCGGCTGCACCCCCCGGGCGCGAAAGCGTAGATCAAGCGAGGCGGTTTCGAGCCCGCGCAACACCGCCGTGGTGCTCAGCAATTCGAGCACCCCAGTCGCGACGATCAGCGCCAATACCGCTTCGCGGACCCCTCGCGGCCAGACCAATGACGCCGGTCCGAACTCAACCGAGCCGTGGCACCGCGGCCCCGCGACCGGCCGCGATCATCCCGGGTCGCCGCGGCGCTTGCCGCCGGTGCTGGGAGTGGAGCCCTCGGGGTGGGAATGGCCACCGCCACCCGTGCTCGGGCGCCCGCCCGGAGTGTAACCGCCGCTAGGGCGTCCGCCCGGCGTGTAACCGCCTCCGGGGAACGGATTGAAGACGCCACCCGGAATCACCGGGACGAAGCCGCCGGGGTACGGATTGTAGGGCGCCACCGGTGGTGTGTAGACAGGGTAGGGATTATAGGGGGCCGCTGGAGGCGGGTATCCCGGATAAGGATCGTAGGTCCCGCCCGGCGGCGGGCCGTATCCACCCGGCGGCGGCGCGGCCGGCTGCGCCGGGGCACCCGGCGGTTCGGTCTGCGCGATCAGCGCCTGGAATTCGGCCTCGGTCCAGGCACGCAGCGGTTCCGGGTCGCCGCCCGCCGACACCCGCGACCCGGCCATCGCCGGCACGCCGATCGCGCGCCCGGTCGACCGGCTGGTGAAGGCGATGCTGCCGATGCGCACCGCGACTTGCATCGACGCCGACAATGCCTGGGCGAACCAGTCGGTCGAGCGCACCGCCGCGGTGCCGACGGCAGTCTCGACCTCGAAATTGGGGGTGCCGCCGACCGGGGCGACCACGGCGCGCAGCAGGCCCTGCGTCAGCGAGATTTTCGCGTTGCGGCCGCCGGCGCCGTCATAGGCGGTGATCGTCGCCACGGTACTGGCGGCAAGCGAAATCACCGACCCATCGGTCATCCGAATCTTGGCCTTGGCGTTTTCGGGAACCTCGATCGTATCGCCAACCTGGATCACCGCTCCCAAGGCCAGATAGCTGCGCGCGCCGCCGCTCTGGACGACGCATTGGCCGCTCAGAGCCACTACCGTCCCGGCCGGCACGGCATTCGCGGCCCCCGACACCAGCAGCACCAAGACCAGCGCGATCGTGGCCGCGCACAGCCTCATTAGCTGGATCGGATGAATTCGCCCGGGCAAGGCCCGTCCAACCGGCCAGCGGCGGTGACGGAATTGAGGGTCTGATGTTGTCGCCAAAGTTCGGCTCCCATCACAATGACCGTGCGCGCCCGCACCGCCCGCGCGGTAGAGGCAAGGACGAGCGGCGCCCGGGCAAGATACGCGGAACCCGGCACCGCCGATTACCTTACGCGAACCGGCTCGCGCCGGTTCCGGAAGTGGCCGCGCGCTCCATCCCGACGATCTCGTCTGGGCGATGCCGACTTGCCCGCTGTCGAGGACTATCACACGTTCCGATGCCAGGCGAAAAGTGGGCGGAGAATTTTTTCACGCCGCCGCTATCGGAAAAATTCGCCGATATGTTGCCCGGCTGAGCTAATTGGGCGGCAAACCTGGCATCGTGGACCCAAACGCCAGGGCTGCCGCGTCAAACATCGACTCCCCGCGACCGGAAATCTCCATCGCGGGGCGTTCGTCAGACGTGGAACATACCCGGCTGGAACGTGCCGCCGTAATCGGCCACCAGTTGGGCCGACGAGGCGAGGGTCGTTCCATTCGAGAGGCTCACATAGATCTTGTTGTCCAGTCCCTGATAGACGAGATCGGCCTTGCCGTCGCCGTTGACATCGCCGTACTGCGCTTCCCCGGCGATAAAACCGCCGCCGTGTTGCAAGGCGGATGGCTGGCTCTGGTCAAAGCCGGTGCCGGTCGACAGCGCGAGCCAGAACTGGTTGTCGACGCCCTGATAGATCAGATCGGCCTTGCCGTCGCCGTTGACGTCGGCATATTGCGCCTCTCCCGGCATAAAGCCCGGACCGCCGTGGGTAGCCGCGGGCGGACCGGACGTCTGGGCGAAGCCGGTGCCGTTCGACAACGCGAGCCAGAACTGGTTGTCGGTCCCCTGATAGATCAGATCGTCCCGGCCGTCGCCGTTGACATCGGCGTACTGCGCTTGCCCGGCGACAAAGCCCCCGCCACCCTGTATGGCGGCGGGCGGACCGGACGTCTGGGTGAAGCTGGCGCCGCCCGACAACGCGAGCCAGAAGTGGTTGTCGGTCCCCTGATAGATCAGGTCGGACCTGCCGTCGCCGTTGACATCGGCGTACTGCGCCTGCCCGGCGACAAAGCCGCCGCACCCTCTACGGCGGCGGGCGGACCTGCCGTCTGGGTGAAGCCGGTGCCGTTCGACGGCGCGAGCCAGAACAGGTTGTCGATACCCTGGTAGATCAGATCGTCCCGGCCGTCGCCGTTGACATCGGCGTATTGCGCCTGGCCGGCGACAAACCCACCTCCGCCCTCGGCGGCCCATTGCTGGGCCGAGGCAAAGCTCGGCGTAGACCTAGTGCTGGTCGACAACGATACGAGGAACCGGTTGTCCAAAGTCTGGAATGCCAGGTCCGACAAGGTGTCCGCGTTGAAATCCGAATAGGCCAGCGGCGGGCCAAAGTCGACGAATACCTTGGTGCCGCCGGTGCCGTCTTGGCTCGCTAAAAAAGCGACGCCGCTATAATCCTCGTCGTCGAGCTGCAAGGTGACCGAACTGCTATCGCCGGTAACCGTCAGCCGGTCGGTGGCGTCGTCGAAGCTGACTGTCGCCGGATGCGTCGCGGAGGCCAGGCCGGGCAGATCGACCACCTCCGCCGGCCCGGTAAAACGCGCGATCGTGCCGGCGAACGAATTGGCGGCGTCGAGCTTTAGCGTGCCAGGGCCGGCGAACCCGACGATCTCGCTGCTGTCGACCGCCGCTGCAAATTCGACAAGGCCGCCGCCGCTGAGGGTGATGCCGCCAGTCCCGGCGGAAGCCGTCAGCGCCGTGCTGAACAATAGCGTGCCGCCCGTGACAGTGACCGCGGCGGCGGAGAGCGCGCCGCCCACATTCGTGCTGCCGGCGCTCTGTGTGTAGGGATTGCCGCCAGTCACAACGAGGTTGGAAGGTGCGTTAATAACAACTGTGCCAGCATTGTTCGCGGTGCCGTTGACGGTCACGGTCGATACATCGGCGACCATGAAGTTGCCGCTGTTGGTCAGCGTGCCGCCTAATGCCAGCACACCCAACTCGATGGCGACCGTACCTGAATTTACGAATTCGACCCCGGAACTGGTCGCAAGCGCGGCGTGGTCCCGCAGGCTCAGCGTCCCGGCGTTGCTGGCGAGCCCGCTCAGCGCCGTGTTGCCGCCAGTGTTGCTGCTGAGCGCGACGACGCCGGTACTGTCCAGATTGAGCGCCGCGCCGCTGGCAATCGCGGTAATGCCGCCGCTGGCATATTTCAGCAGTGAATTGCGCCCGACATTAACGGTTCCGGTCAATGTCGTCGGCGCTGCGTCCTGCACGTCGAGAGTTGCCGTGTAGATGTCGCTACCGCTTTTCAGGGTGATCGAGCCGGTGTTGTTGAGCCCTCCGACGGTCAGCGACGATGATGCCCGGATGAGCTGGAAAGAACCGATCCCGATCGTGCCGCTGTTGCTCAGCGTCCCGTTGATGCTGATGTTGGTGCCGCCGACGCCGCCACCCAATTGGGGATCAATGGATAGCGTACCGGCATTGCTCGTCAGCCCGGACAGACCGATCACTTGGGCAGGCAAGGTGGCGTACGAAGCGATCTCCAGCAAGGCGCCACTGGCGATGGTGTTGATACTGCCGTTGGTAAAATTCAACAGCGCGTAGCCATGTATCCTTATCGAACCGGTCAATATCTCCGGCGCTGACCCAAGAACATTGAGCGTCGCCTGGCCGCCGGACTGAAAGGGGTTTTGGCCAAATATGTTGATCGAGCCGGTGTTGTTGAGCCCCGCCACGGTCATGGTCACCCCTCGGGCGACAGTCACCGTGCCGCTGTTATTCAGCGTACCTCCAAGGGTGATGCTGCTTCCGCTGCCCCCGACTTCGAAGTTGCCGGTATTCGTGAAGTCGACGCCGCTGTTTGTGTTGAGCGTCTGAACTGACAAGCTAAGCGTGCCGGCGTTGCTGGTCAGTCCGGTCAGGGCGCTGTTGCCGCCCGAGCCGCTGATCCCTACCGCCGACTGCGCGGCGATCGTCAGGCTGGCGCCGTTCGCGATCGCGGCGATGCCGCCGCTAGCGAATTGCAGCAGTGCATTTTGTAGAAGATTATAGGTCCCGGTCAACGTCGCCGGCGCCGCCGCGGCGATACTGAGTGTTGCTTGGCCGGCACCGCCGTCAGCCTTCCCCATTTTGATCGTGCCGGTATTGGCGACGCTGGCCGCCTGCACCGTCGTTGGCCCGGCCAGACTAGTATCGGCCCCGATCGACAACATGCCGCTGTTGATCAGCGCGGCGGCGACACTCAGCGTGCCGCCCGGCGCGCTGGCGTCGACGGTCAATGTCCCGCTGTTGGCCAGGTTGCCCGTTAATGTGCTGGCGACGGCCGTGCCGGTCACCTTCAGGATCGCCGCCGAGGTACTGAGCGTGACCGATTTGATCGTGACGGGCGCGGTCAGCGAGACGGTGCCGAAGGGAATAACAGCGTCGTCGTCGGCGCCGGGGACCGTGCCGGTGCTCCAATCGGCCGCCACCGTCCAATTCGCGGTGCCGTCAATCCATGTCGCTGTCGCCATTCAGCCTCGGCCCTTATCGCAAAAATCGCGCCGGAACCGTTTAGATTAAACGGTTGTGCGGCTCAATCAGGCTACTGATCGGGGCTGGTCCGTAAAGACAAGAGCTTCGCGGGACCCGGCATCGCCGATTGACCTTACGCGAACCGGCTCGCGCCGGTTCCGGAAGTGGCCGCGCTCTCCATCCCGACGATCTCGTCTGGGCGGTGCCGACTTGCCCGCCGTCAAGCGGACTATCACACGTTCCGATGCAAGGCGAAAAGTGGGCGGAGATTTTTTGCACGCCGCCTGGCGCCGTCCGTTTGCTCCATCATGGTTTGCCATCCGGCTTATCCGCGTGGCCCGCGGGATGGTGGTGCTCGCCATGCCCCATCCCGGCCATCACCAGCGCGGCGTAATCCTGGACGCTCATGCCCGGCAGTTTCTTGAGAAAGGCGACCGTCGCCCACAATTCCGCGTCGCTGTGATCCGGCCAGCCCGGCATGCCGGTCATCTTGATGCCGTGCTTGAGGATCCAGAACAGTTCCGCGTCGCCGTAGCGCGCGGCTGCGCCGGCCAGATCTGGCGGCTGCGGATAGAGCCCCTTGGCGATGTCGCCCTTGGGCACGCCCGGCGCACCGTGGCAGACGGCGCAATGCTCCGCGAAGTGCTCGACCCCGATCGCGAGCTTCGCCGGCTCGTCGAGGTTCGGCGGAACCTGTATGCCCGCGGCGCGCGCCTTGATCGAGTGGTCGCGCACCGTCTCCAGGACCCAGTGCGTCACCCCCCAATGCGGCTCGGTCGCCGCGATGTTGTATATGCCCGAATAAATGAACCCGGCACCGGCCAGAACGGCGATCGCGGCCGCGAGGACGAGAGCGACGATTGCGGTTCGCATTATACGTTTCCCCCTCAAAACCAGGCTCGAACGCCGAAAACGAAGCGCACCGCGCTGGTGCTTTCGCCGGCGGTGCGGGCGAGCCTCGCGGTCTGACCGAACTTTCCCTCGTAGGCGACGCCGAGATAGGGCGCGAATTTGCGGGTGATCTCGTAGCGCAGGCGCAAGCCGGCATCGATCTCGGCCAGGCCGGCGCCGATCAGCCGCGCGGGGTCGGCCTTGCTGTATAGGTTGAGCTCGATTTCCGGCTCCAGGATCAGCCGCTGGGTGATCAGCAGATCATGAGAAGCCTTGAGCCTCGCGGCGAAATGCCCCTGGTCGCTGACATAGCCGGTCGCGTCGAGTTCGAAGAACTGCGGCGCCAAGCCGTGGATGCCGACAGCCGCCCAATTGCGGGTGGGGCGCGAGTCGAGATCGGCGCGGATGCCGCCTTGCAGATCGAAATAGGTCGTGATCGCCCGGTCGTAGAGAAACTCATGCCGGCCGTCATCGACCCTGCCGTCACCGCCGACCGAGCCCTCGCTTTTGATCCAGAGCTTGTCGTAATCGGTGCCGAGCCAGGCTTGCCCGTCCCAGCGAAAGCTGGTGCTGGCGCCGCCCGCGCGTCCCTCGAACTGGTCGAGGAGCGCGTGGACGAAGACGCCCGTGTCCGTCATCGGCGGCATCGCCTCGCCCGCCATCATCCCGGGCATCGGCCCAGACATGTCCGGGGCGGCCGGCGTATATACGTGCATGGCATGTACGTGCGGGGTCTGGGCGGTCGCCACGCCCGCCGATAGCGCGAGCGCGACGGCCGGGGAGAGCATCCGGAGGGCGTTCATGCGACGCGCACCTCGCGGAACATGCCGGTCTCCATGTGGTAGAGGAGATGGCAGTGAAAGGCCCACCGACCCGGCGCGTCGGCGGTGACCAGAAAACTCACCTGCTCGCCCGGCTTGACGTTGACCGTGTGCTTGTAGGGCCGGTGTTCGCCGTGCCGGTTTTCCAATTCGCTCCACAGGCCATGGAGATGGATCGGATGCTCCATCATCGTGTCGTTGATCAGGACAAAACGCACCCGCTCGCGATGCTTGAGCAGGATCGGCGCGGCCTCGGAGAATTTCTTGCCGTCGAAACCCCAGATAAACCGCTCCATGTTGCCGGTCAGGCGCAGGGTGATGTCGCGCGAAGGCGGCCGGGGATCTCCGCCCGCCTTGATCGCGCGCAGATCGGCGTAGCTGAGGACGCGCAGCCCGGTGGGGAACCCTTCCCCCGCGCTGTCGAGGCGCGGGGCCGGCATCATGGCGATGTTGTCGACCGCGGGCGTTCCTTCGAGGCGTTTGCCCTCGGGGCTCAATTCCATGCCGGGCATCTCGCCGTGTTCCATGCCGGCCATGCCCATATCGGCCATCGTGCGCAACGACCTGGGGTCCATCGGCGGGATCGCCGCCGACATTCCGGGCCGCGGCGCCAAGGTGCCCCGAGCATAGCCGCTGCGATCCTCCGCCTGCACGAACAGCGTGTAGGCGCGGTTTTCCTTCGGCTCGACGATCACGTCGTAGGTTTCCGCGACGCTGATGCGGAAGGCGTCGGCGATGACCGGCGCGACATCGTTGCCGTCGGCCTGAACCACGCTCATCGGCAGCCCGTCGATGCGCACGTCGAAAATGCTCATCGCCGAGCCGTTGATAAAGCGCAACCGCACCCGCTCGCCGGGCTTGAACAGCGCCGTCCAGTTGGCGTCGGGCGAGTGACCGTTGATCAGGTAGGTGTAGGTGGCGCCGCTGACATCGAGGATGTCGGTCGGGTTCATCCGCATTCGGCCCCATTCGAGGCGGTCGGAAACGGTTTCGGCGAGGCCCTTTTCCCTGGCATCCGCGACGAAGGTGCCGAGCGTGCGCCGCCCGTAATTGTAGTAGTCGCTCTGGAATTTGAGGTTGCTTACGATGGTTTCGGGCGATTCGAAGGTCCAGTCGGACAGCAACACGACGTAATCGCGATCGAACGCCTGCGGATAGCCGCCCTTGGGGTCGATCACGATCGCGCCGTAGAGCCCAGTCTGCTCCTGCAAGCCGGAATGGCTGTGATACCAGTAGGTGCCGCTCTGGCGGACTGGAAAGCGGTAGGTGAAGGTCGCGCCGGGGTCGATGCCGCGAAAGGTCATACCCGGCACCCCGTCCATTGGATTGGGCAGCAGGATCCCGTGCCAGTGGATCGAGCTCGATTCGGCGAGGCGGTTGGTAACGGCAAGGCTTACCGTGTCGCCCTCGCGCCAGTGCAGAATGGGCGCCGGAACCTGGCCGTTGACGGCGGTCGCCGTCACCGTTCGTCCGTCGAGGGTGAACGGCGCGGGACCGATCTCAAGCGCGAATTCGCTGCCGCGCAGGATCGGGGCGGGCGCGGCGAGCGCGCGCCTCGGCGGCCAAGGCAGCAGCGACAGGGCGCCGAGCGCGCCGGTCCCCCGCACGAAATGCCGGCGGCCGATGCCAAGGTTAGGCATCATTTGCCACCTCCGGCAGGGGCGATCGACTTGATCTCATACATGCCGCCCTGCCCCCGCTCGATCGTAAACTTCACCCGGGCGCCGGACGTGATCGCGCGCAGATCGACAGCGGGCGCAACCGCGAAATCCATCGTCATCGTCGGCCACCCGATCTCGGGGATCGGCTGGTGGGTCACATTGAGCTTGTGCTGCGCCGGATCGACCGAATTGACCGTGCCGGTGGCGTGAACGTCGTTACGGCCGTCATGGGCCAGCTGCATCCCGCCGCCCGGCGCGGAATTCATCTTGCCAACAACAGCGGCCTGCGTCGGGGCCGGAGATCGCGGCGCGGAACCGACAGGGCCGGAGCCGCCGAGGTCGATGGCAAGCGGCGGCGCCGCGTCCTGCTTGGCGGCGGCGGGCTCGGGGTTGACACAGGCGGCGAGAGCGAGCGGCACTACGGCCGCCATCAAAGGGCGACAAAAGCGGATGTTCATCAAAGGAACTCCTTGCGGCGGCCATCGAGACAAAGGTCACGACGGTCCTGATAGCCACAACTGGTACGAGCGATTGGTGGAAGACAGAGTCGCGGTGGCGGGCAGCGAACCTCGCCGCGACGCGATCGAGACAGATGCCCCTGAACCCCGAGCCGATCGGCGGCGGGGATTAGATCAGCGCGCTGGGTCTGGGAGGGTCGGGCTCGGGCGGCAGAGCCCGGCCGGCAAGGACGAAATTCTCATTGCCGTACTGGACGCCACCAGCGAGAAACGCCGGCTGGGAGTCAGCGAGATCGCGCGTCAGATTGACCGCCGGCACACCGCCGAGGCAATCGCAACAACATGCCGGATCGGCCGCATTTCGGTGCTGGGGGTGTGTTGAACCCGGCTCGGCGTCTTGATCGAGCGCCTCGGGGCATGGTTCTTGGTGTGCCGCGCCGAAGTGAAGCTCGGCACGTGCGTTAACGCCGACGAGCGCCAGCGACAGCAACACGACAAGGCATCGGAGCCACCAGAAACGCATACGCGTCGAACCGTAATTCCTCGCCGAACAACCTTTCCGGCGGACCCCGACTCAATAGCATGAGCCTGATGGCCGGCCAACGGAAAGCTAGCGGGCTAGGGGAAAAGCTGGCGGGCGGTCCGGGAGGGGGTTGGGTCGCGCGAGGATGAAAAGCCGATGGGGTTTATTTTCTTTCCGTGGCGTCCCCAACCGGATTCGAACCGGTGTTGCCGCCGTGAAAGGGCGGTGTCCTGGGCCTCTAGACGATGGGGACTGATCCGGCCGCGCGGCGACCGGTCTAGCCGCAGGCGCGCACGAAAGCAACATCTGCGGCCACGCCGTCGCGATTTCAACACACCGCCGCCTCGGTCGCGACCGGATCAATCCGCTTGCCGACCTCGCGGGGTACGCGGTACATCCCGCCGCACCGGAATGTCGCGGGCGGTCACGGCGAGCGGCCGCGGCACGCTCCGTGCCTATCACGGGACACACACGCGAGTACGCGAGCGATGAGCCGGCGGATCTTTTTTGACGGGCTCAACCTCGCGCTCGCGCGCGGCACCGGGATTGCCACCTATACCAGGATGCTGGCGAGTCTGGTGCGCGAGGGCGGCGACGAGGTCGGGGTCGTGTACAGTTCGCCGCGCCGCCCGGACAAGAACCCGCTGTTGCGGGAAATCGACTTTCTCGAGCCGCGCGAGCATTTCCACATCTCCAGGCAGCGCAAGCGGTGGAATGACGTCGTCGATCAGTTGCATTGCCTTTCCGGGGTGGCGCCGACCCGGCTGAATCTGACCGGCGCGGTCGTCGCCGAGCAGTTCCGACACCAGATCCCGGCCCATGATTACCTCTTTGTCGGGCGCAACCTGTTCGCCAACGCGACCCGTTATTTTTCCTGGAGCGGGCTGTTCGCCACGCTGGATTTCGCGGTGCGGCCCAACATCCTGCACTGCACCTACCCATTGCCGGTTCGCGCCAAATCGGCATGCAACATATACACGATCCACGATCTGATCCCGTTGCGGCTGCCGTACACGACGCTCGACAACAAGCGGCAGATGTACCGGCTATTGCGCAAGATCGCGGCGCGGGCCGATCACATCGTCACGGTCTCGGAGAATTCCAGGCGCGACATCATCAATCTGCTCGGGGTCGATGAAAACCGGGTGACCAATACCTACGAGGCGGTGGAATTTCCCCGCGACCAGGCCGAGCGCCCGGACGATCTGGTCGCCGAGCAGCTCGACGGGCTGTTCCGCTTGCCGGCCAAGAAATATCTCCTGTTCTACGGGGCGCTCGAGCCGAAAAAAAACGTCAAGGCATTGCTCGAGGCCTATCTGCTGTCGGGGGTCGACATCCCGTTGGTACTCACCGGCGCCGGAGGCTGGGGCAACCAGGCCGAGACCCGGCTGATCAAGGACGTACAGGAGCAGGACAGCGCTCTACCCTTCGACAAGCGCCGCATCCGCCAGCTCGAATATGTCGACCGGTCGATGCTGGTCAGCCTGATCAAGGGCGCCCGCGCGGTGCTGTTTCCCTCATTGTTCGAGGGGTTTGGCCTGCCGGTGCTGGAGGCAATGACGTTGGGGACCCCGGTGGTCACGTCGCGCGCCTCATCGTTGCCCGAAATCGCCGGCGACGCCGCGCTCTATGTCGATCCCTACGACATCGACGACATCACCCGCGCGATCCAGACGATCGTCGCCGATGACGGGCTCTGCGCCGAACTGGCGCGGCGCGGGCCGATCCAGGCCGAATTGTTCTCGGTCGCGCGCTATCGCAAGCGGGTGGCCGATCTATACCGCCGCGTGGCATAGCTAGCGCAGCGGTTCACAAGGCGAGCGGCCCGAACAGCCACACCAGCCAAGTCGCCAGCGCCAGGAACGGGCCGAACGGGATCGGCGAATGCCGGTCGAGGCGCAGCCCGGCGACGACGAGGCCGCCGGCGACGATCAATGCCGCCACCGCCGCGCCGAGCAGCACGCTGGGCAACCCGCTCGCCCCGACCCAGGCGCCCGCGGCGGCGAACAGCTTGGTGTCGCCCCCGCCGAGCCCTTCGCGGCCGCGCAAACGACGATAAGCCCAGGCAACCGCCGATAATCCGAGAAAGCCAGCGACGGCGCCGACGCCGCGGTCGGTCAGTTCGCCCGGCGCGAGCCATGCGACCGCGCCGAGCCCAGCGAGGACCAGCGGCAAGGTGAGCAAGTCGGGCAACAGCCAGCGCCGCGCGTCGATCCACCCCAGGGTCAGCAGCCAGCAGCCGAGAACCCAGTCCAACCAGGCTGGCGCGCCCCGATCGACCAGCAACGATATCGCCGCGATCAGCACGGCGCCAAGCTCGACCCCGGGGTAGAACCAGCCGATATAGTGCCCGCAATGGCGGCAATGTCCGCGGATCGCGAGCCAGCTCGCCAGCGGGATCAGATCGCGTACAGTCAGGACCGCTTGGCAATGCTCGCAACGCGACCGGCCGCGGACGATCGACGCGCCGTCCGGCAGGCGCCGAATCACCACCCCTAGAAAGCTGCCGACAAACGGCGCGGCCGCCAGCAGAGCCCAGTCGGATGCCTCGATCCCCGTCAGTCGCTCAAGCCACTCGGCGGTCACGCCGGCCCGCCTCCGCCACCTGCCAAGGCGTGTCCAGGGCACCCGCCAATATTTGGCGGCGTTTCGCGGCTCCCCGGGCCAAGCCCGGGGAAAGCGGTAAAGGGAGGGCGAACCGATTTAGCTCGATCACCCAAAAATCAGCCCAGCGCCTTCTCCAGCAGCGCCAGTGCGCGTGTCGAGAACACTCGCATGTTGTCGACCCTGTCGTCGCTGCCGGTCTCGATGGTTTCCGCGCGCTCGCCGTTCGGGCCGATCACGGCGATGCAGGAATGCCCGGCGGCATGGCCATACCGGCTGCCGGTCGGACCGGCGGTGCCGGTTTCGCCGATCGACCAGGCCGTCTCCATGCGCTCGCGAATCTTGCGCGCGAACAACAGCGCGTAGGGTTCTGTCGATGGCGTGATCCCGGTCAGCGCGGCGAATTCGGCCTCGGTGACCCCGAGCAATTCGGTGCGCGACTTGCGGGTGTAGACCACCGCGCCGCCCATGAAATAGGCCGAGGCGCCGGCAACCGCCAGCAACGCCGCCGAGATCACCCCGGCGGTCGAGGATTCGGCGACGCTGATGGTTTCGCCGCGCGCCTTGAGCTTTGCCGCGATCCGTTCCGCCTGCGGCAGCAATTCGTCTATCATCGTGTCCTCCGATCGTGCCGGGGCGAACTTCACCGTGCCGCCGGCCGCATTGCAAGGGTTCTCGCGAGAGGAGCAGCACAATGCAGTTTGAAACCATCCTCTACGAGGAAGACGGCCCGGTCGGCACCCTGACCCTGAACCGGCCCGATGATGGCAACATGTTTACCCCGCTGATGTGCCACGAGGTGCGCGACTGCATCAATCTGATCCGGCGCGAGACCCGCACCCGGGTGATCGTGTTGACCGGGGCCGGCGACCGCTTTTTCTGCATCGGCGGACGCAAGGAGGGGATGGAGGACACCCTGCTCTACCCCGGCGTGTTGCCGACCCTCGACATGTACGAGAGCATCGAGCGGTTGCAAAAGCCGGTGATCGCCTCGGTCAACGGCTACGCGGTCGGCGGCGGCAACGTGCTGCAGGTCATGTGCGACATCACGATCGCCAAGGAGAGCGCGATCTTTCGCCAGGTCGGACCGATGATGGGCAGCTTCGACGCCGGCTACGGCACCTGGTATCTCGAAGACCTGGTCGGCAAGAAAAAGGCCAAGGAAATCTGGATGCGCAACCCGCGCATGACCGCGCGCGAGGCGATGGCGCTCGGGATGATCAACCAGGTGGTGCCCGACGCCGAGCTGGCCGCCGCGACGCGGGCGATGGCGATCGAGATCGCCGAGCGCGGCGCCTTCGCCCTGGCCTCGATCAAGGCCGCGTTTACCGCCCGGCACGGCGGGGTCGGCGGCCTGTCGCGGATGACCCACGACCTCTTATTGCGCCCCTATCTCGACACCGACGAGTCGCACGAACTCGGCGACTCCTTCCGCGCCCGGCGGACGCCGGACCCGGACAAGTTCGGGCATTGAGATTCGTGAGCGCACTGCCAGCGAAAATGTACGACGCCCTCCGAACCTGGGCCGAACTCTGCCTGAGTATCCGTCGCCTTTACATTTTCGGAAGCCGGGCGAAAGGGACAGCAAGGCCCGATTCCGATCTCGATTTGGCGGTCGTCTTGTATGAAATCCACGGGAACGAATTATCTGAGCCTCGTCGTGCATCGTGGCACTTGGCAACGTCAGCTGACAAACCTGCTTGGTATCGCGGTCAGGGATATTTATCTCGCGGACGATCCGGTCTCCACCGCTTACGCTGCGGTCCGCGACCACGGGCTTCTGATTTTTGATCGCGAAGCAGGACCAGTTTTTGATCGCGAAGCAGGACAAGCATGACCAACACCCTCCTCACCCTGCACGACCCCACGGCAGCACAGCACTATTACGCCGAGGGGTCGTGGCGCCGGGATACGCTCTATACCCTGCTGCGACAGCACGCGGCCGAGCGGCCCGGCGATTTCGCGGTGCGCGACGCGACGCGGCGGCTGACTTGGCGGGAATTGCTGCGGGCGGTCGACGCGGTAGCCGCCCATCTGCACACAGCCGGGCTGAAGCGCGGCGAGCGGGTGGCGGTGTGGCTGCCCAACCGGGTCGAGTCGGTGATCGTGTTTCTCGCCTGCTCGCGCCAGGGTTATGTCTGCAACCCATCATTGCACCAGAACTACACGGTCGCCGAGATCGTCGGCTTGCTGACCCGCATCCAGGCCGCCGCGCTGTTCGCGCAGCCGGGATACGGCGCCGACGCCAGTAGCGCCGATATCTTCGCCGCGATCGCCGAACTTCCTTGCCTGCGCCGGGTCTACAGCCTCGACGACGGGCCGACGGGCGCCGCGCCGTTTCCGACAATCACCGGAGAACTTCCGCCGCCGGTCACCAACCCCGACAAAATCGTCTATCTCGCCTTCACCTCGGGCACCACCGGCCCGCCCAAGGGGGTCATGCATTCCGACAACACCCTGCTCGCCAACGGGCGGGCGATGGTCGCGGACTGGCGCCACGACCATCGCAGCGTGTTGTTGAGCCTCAGCCCGATGAGCCATCACATCGCCACCGTCGCGGTCGAGCAGATGATGGCCGCCGGGCTGGAACTGGTGGTCAACGCGCCGCCCGCCGGCATGGCCCCGCTCGACTGGATCGTCGAGACCGATGCCACCTACGTGATGGGCGTGCCGACCCACGCGATGGACATCCTCGCCGAGTTGCGCCGGCGCGGTCAGCCGGGGTTGGGCATGGTCAAGACCTTCTACATGGCCGGGTCGGTTATTCCCCGGGAGGTGGCCCAGGAGTTTCTCGATCGCGGCGTCACCCCGCAAAACGTCTATGGCATGACCGAGAACGGCTCGCATCAGTACACATTGCCGAGCGACCCGGCCGAGACCATCGTCGCGACCTGCGGCAAGGCGTGCGCCGCCTACGAGATCAAGCTCTGGGACCAGGAAAATCCGGATATCGAGGTCGCTCCGGGAGAAATCGGCGAGATCGGCGGGCGCGGGGCGTGCCTGACCCTCGGTTATTTCGACAACCAACGCGCCACCGAGGACTCGTTCAACCGCGATGGCTGGTTCATGTCGGGCGATCTCGGCCGGCTCGACGCCGACGGCAATCTCGAAATCGTTGGGCGCAAAAAGGATTTGATCATCCGCGGCGGCCACAACATCCACCCGTCGCGGATCGAGGAATTGGCGATGCGGCACCGGGCGGTGGCGCGCTGCGCCGCCTTCGCGGTCGCCGATCAGCGGCTCGGCGAGAAGGTCTGCCTGTCGGTGATCTTCCACGACGGGGCGGGTGCCAACTCCGACGAGATGCTGACGCACCTGCACGAGGCCGGATTGTCGCGCTATGACATGCCCGAGTATTTCATCGCGATGACCGCCTACCCGCTGACCGCCAGCGGCAAGATATTGAAGCGCGAACTGGTCGAGTGGACGAAATCGGGACGAATCGCCCCCGAGCCGGTGCGCTGGACCGACCCGGCGCGGGGAAGCTGAGATGACCGTGCAACTCGCCCGCATCGACGAATTCGCGCTGCTGACCCTCGACCGGCCCGAGGCGCTTAACGCATTGAATTTCGCCACCCTGCGCGAGCTCGACGCCGCGCTCGACGAGATCGCCGCCGGCGATGCCCGCGCCCTCCTGGTCACCGGCGCCGGCGAGCGGGCGTTCTGCGCCGGGGCCGATATCAAGGAATTGATGGGCCGCTCGCTCGCCGCGCGGCGCCATGACGCGGCGAACGGCCAGCGCGTCATCTCCCGCTTTGGCGGGTTGCCGATGCCGTCGATCGCATTGATCAACGGCTATGCCTTCGGCGGCGGGCTGGAACTGGCGCTCGCCTGCAATCTCCGCCTCGCATCACGCGGCGCCCGGCTCGGATTGCCGGAGATCAAATTGGGCCTGATTCCAGGATATGGCGGCACCCAGCGCCTGCCGCGCCTGGTCGGCGAGACACGCGCGCTCGACATCGTGATGACCGGCCGCACGGTCGGCGCCGAGGAGGCCGAGCGCATCGGCCTGGTCAACCGCCTGGTCGACGGCGATCTGATCGACGCGGGTAAGGGGTTCGCGCGTGAGATGACCGGCTACGGCCTCCCCGCCCTCGCCCTGGCGCGCGACGCGGTCAGTCGCGCGCTCGACCTCACGCTCGACGAGGGCCTCAAGGCCGAGGCCGACCTCAACACCCTCGCCTTCCAGACCGGTGATGCGCGGGAAGGCATGACCGCCTTTATCGAAAAGCGCAAACCGGTGTTCCGGGATGAGTGAGCCGTTGGAACATTGGGCCCTGTTCGATCGACTCGACGCGTTGCCGCCGCTGACCCCGGAGGAAATGCAAATTCTCGACAGCGTGCGCGCCCTCGCCCGCGACGAGATCATGCCGAGCGCCGCCGCCTACGATCGCTCGGGAGAGTTTCCGTGGGACAATGTGCGTGCGATCAATGCACTCGGGCTCAACGCGATGTTCGTGCCGGAGGCGTATGGCGGCGCCGAACTGTCCTATGCCGCCTATCTCGCCTGCGTGCGCGAAATCTCGGCGGCCTGCGCCTCTACCGGCATCATATGGGCGACCAATTTCCACGCGATCAAGCCGCTGATCGATTTCGGCACCGAGGCGCAGAAATCCCGGCTGCTGCCGCGAGTCGCCGCGGGCGCGCTCGCCGCGCTGGCGATCACCGAGCCCGACGCCGGCTCGGACGCGACCCATATGACGACCCGCTTCACCCCAGACGGCGATTCGATTGTGGTCACCGGCGGCAAGATCTTTATCACCAACGGCGACGTCGCCGATCTCTACCTCGTGTTCGGCAAATGGAGCGAGCTCGGCGACGGCCGCGACGCGATCTCGGCGATCATCCTCGAAAAGGACACGCCGGGCCTGGTCTTTCTGCACCGAGAGGACAAGCTCGGCCACCGCGCCTCGGCGACCGCGGCGCTGAGTTTCGAGTCGTGCCGCGTGCCGCGCGAGAATCTCCTGGGCACGCCGGGCGCCGGGCTGTCGCTATTACTCGCGGCATTGAACAAATCGCGCCCGAGCGTTGCCGCCCACGCGCTCGGCATCGCCCGCGCCGCCTTCGAGGATGCGGTCGCCTATATCAACGAGCGCCGCCAATCCGGCCGCCGCGTGATCGAGTTCCAGGGCATCCAGTTCCTGATCGCCGATCTCGCCACCGATCTGGCGATGTGCGAAGCGTGGCTGTGGCATGTCGCGCGCCTGGTCGACGGCGGTGCCGAGGGGTTCGGGGTCGAGGCGTCGATGCTGAAAATGCGCGCGAGCGATCTCGCTATGCGCATCGCCACCGAGGCGGTGCAGCTTTACGGCGGCTACGGTTATATCAAGGATTACCGGGTCGAGCGGCTGTTGCGCGACGCCAAGATCACCCAGATCTGGGAAGGCACCAACCAGATCCACCGCCAGATCATCGGCCGCAGCTTTATCGCGCGGCGGTGACCGCGATGCCGTAATATCCTTGTCCCCGCCCGGTCGATCGGGCAGGTTGAGCGCGCCTTCACAGCAGGATCCAAGCCCTCATGCGGCGCCATCTGATCTTCGCGGCCTTGTGCGCGGCCCCGCTCGCGGGCTGCTACGCGCCGCACTGGCAGGACACCGAGATCATGGTGGCGACGATGCCGCCCGGCGCCGTCTGTACCTTGACCCGCCAGGGCGAAAAGCTCGCCACGATCGACCCGACGCCGGGCATCGCCTTGGTCAGCCGCAGCAGCGATGACGTCGCCATCGCCTGCCGCCGTAACGGCTACTCCGAGGCGGTCGCGGTCTCGCGCTCGCGCGGCACCGGCGTCGACATGGACACGTTATGGAAAGGCCGCAAGGGCTACGACTACGAGACCCCGGTCAACATCCCGCTGACCCCGAACCGCGCCGCCGCGGCGAAGCCGTAGACATTCAACTGCGGCTGCCCGGGCGCGCCCCCCTTTTGGGCGGCGCGACATAGCCGCCGAACTTGTCGAGACGTGACCGAACGCGTTTGCCGCAGGCGCGAAGATAGCCGATCATGGTAATAAGAACCGGTTTGCCAAGTTGATACGGACCACCGCCCCGCCGGCAACGGCACATAAGAGGAGACGAGACATGTCAAGGGCACTGCGTTTGGCGGCAGCCATCGGCACAGTGATCGGCACGGTTTGGGGGGTTACCGCCCCGGCGGCGGCCCAAGGTGGGGTGGCCGTCGGGTCGTTGACATGCAACGTCGCCAGCGGCTGGGGCTTCATCTTCGGATCGTCGCGCGCGCTTAACTGCACCTTCCAGAGCAGCGCCGGACGCTACGATCATTACATCGGCCGGGTCTCGAAATTCGGCGCCGATATCGGCTACACCCAAGGCGGCGTAATCGTCTGGGGGGTTATCGCCCCGACCGCCAATCTCGGCCCGGGCGCGCTCGCGGGCGGCTATGGCGGCGCCACCGCCAGCGCGACGGTCGGCGTCGGGGTCGGCGCCAACGCGCTGATCGGCGGCTCGAACAACACGATCGCCCTGCAGCCGCTCAGCATCGAGGGCAACCAGGGTCTCAACGTCGCCGCCGGGATCGCGGCGATCTCCCTGGAGTATCGCCGCTAAGGCGAATCCCGCCAGGCCGGATCGGATCGGATCGCCCCGATCCGGCTCCAGCTAAGCCGGAAGCGCCGGCCGTAACGGGCCGCCTTCCGGTTTCGCACGACTGGCGATAGCTTTAGCGGCGATGGAGACAAAGCGCACGCCGTCGCCGCCACCGCCCGACGAGCACCGGCCCAACGACGAGGGGCGGGAGATCGTCGAGCGCGCGGAACGCGCCTGGGCGCGCCAAGTCGAGCTGGAAGAAGCCGCGCCGAGGCGCGGCCTCCCATCGTTCGGCCCGAGGCTTCGCTGGCTTTTGCTCGCGTTGGCGATCGCGATGATCGTGTTTCTGCTATTCGATCGGCTCGGGCGGATCGGTTAGAGACTTCTTACCGATGCCAACCGCCCGTCACGGGCGGTTTTTCCCCGCCAGCCGATGCAGCGCGTCATGGACAAGCCCGTCGATCTCGATGCCTTCGTGCGCCAGCCGCGCGCGGCTGCGCGCCGAGTTTTCGCCTGGGATGCGGATTTCGGCGACGCCCTCGGCGCGTGGGATCGCCTTGACCCGGGCGATCAGCGCACTGACCTCGCGCTTGACCTCGTCGAGCGGCACCAACAGATCGGGCCGGAAGGCGATGAACAGATAGCCGTCCTCGGCCCCCGCCACCATGCCGGCGCCGCCGAGCACGCCGAACGCCTGGACGATCAGCCCGAGGCCGAATCCCTTATGCGCGTCCCTGTGCCCGCCGAACGGCAGCAGCGCGCCGTCGCGCGCCTTGGCGGGGTCGCGGGTCGGTCGCCCGTCGCGGTCGATCGCCACCCCTTCGGGAAGCTCCTGGTTGAGGCGAACGCGCAACTGCAATTCGGTCGCCATGAAGGCCGAGGTGCCCATGTCGAGAATCAGCGGGCCGTTCGCGGTCGGCACCGCAAAGGCGATCGGGTTGGTGCCGAGCGCTGGCTTGATCCCGCCCAGCGGCGCCACGGCGCCGCCGCTGCTCGCGGTATGGATCGCGACCAGATCGGCGCGCGCGATCATCTCGACGAAATAGGCGCTGCGCCCGCTCATCCAGCTATTGGTGATGCCGACGACGGCGATGCCGTGCGCGGCGGCCTTGGCGATCGTCGCGTTGGCGGCGTGATACATCGCCAGCATGCCGACATTGTTGCCGCCGTCGTACAGCGCCGACACCGCGGTCTCGTGCATGATCCTGACCGGGCCGCGCGGCAGGGCAAAGCGCTTGTGCTCGGGGATGTTGAGCAGTTTGGCCAGCCCCGAATACTCATAGCCGCACAATGCCGCGTCGAGCACGTGATCGGTGACGATGCGCGCCTCGTCGTGGTCGTAGCCGATCCCTTGCAGCGCGCCCTCACCCAGACGGCGGGCGTCGTCGACGCTCAGATGGATGCGCGCGCTCGGCATGGCTCCCTACTCCCGGCATTGTTTGATGTGAGCTTCAGATCGAGTCGGTTCAGATCGCGTCGGGGACGTTCCGGTCCAGTTCCTCTAGCCAGATCGCGGCATGCGAATCCGACGGCGCGCGCCAATCGCCGCGCGGGGACAGCGAGCCTCCCGACGAAATCTTTGGTCCGTTGGGCAGCGCCGACCGCTTGAATTGACTGATCTCGAAAAAGCGGAACAGAAACACCCGCAGCCACTGCTTGATCTCGCCGAGGTCGTAGGCGCGGTGCGAATTTGCCGGCGTGTTCGCTGGCCACGCCCCGCTTTCGGCATCGTGCCAGGCATGCCACGCCAGATAGGCGATCTTGGACGGGGCAAACCCGTACCGGGTCGTATAGAACAGGTTAAAGTCCTGCAGCGGGTACGGTCCGACAAAGCTCTCGGTCGACTGGATCGCGCCGTCGGCTCCGGGCGGCACCAGCTCCGGCGAAATCTCGGTCGCGAGGATATCGCCGAGCACCGCCTCGGTCTCGGCACTGACGTCGCCGCTCGCCGCGACAAACCGGATCAGGTGCTGGATCAGGGTCTTCGACACCGAGGCGTTGGGGTTGTAGTGCGACATGTGATCGCCGACGCCATAGGTGCACCAGCCCAGGCCCAGTTCCGACAGATCGCCGGTCCCGACCACCATGCCGCGATGGTGGTTGGCGAGGCGGAACAGATAGTCGGTGCGCAACCCGGCCTGCACGTTCTCGAAGGTCACGTCGTAGAGCGCCTCGCCGGCGCCGGCGCCGTGACCGATATCGCCGAACATCAGGTTGGCCGCGGGACGGATGTCGATCTCGGCGGCGGTGGCGCCGAGCGCGTTCATTAGCCGCCAGGCATTGGCCCTGGTCTCGGTGCTGGTGGCGAACCCCGGCAGGGTGAAGGCGAGAATATTGCCGCGCGGCAGGCCAAGATGGTCCATCGCGCGGGCCGAGACGATCAACGCCTGGGTCGAGTCGAGCCCGCCCGAGACGCCGATGATCAGCTTTTTCAATCCGGTCGAGCGCAATCGCTGGGCTAGCCCCTGGACCTGGATGTTGTAGGCCTCGTAGCAATTGTCGGCGAGCATCGCCGGGTCGGACGGCACGAACGGAAAGCGCTCCACCACGCGACGCAGATCGATCGCGCCCTGCGGCGCGGTAAAGTCGAAAGCGACTGTGCGAAACAGTTGTTGCCCCTCGGCGATCAACCGGGCGCTATCGCCGAACGTGTTGGTGCGCATGCGCTCCTGGCGGATGCGGCCGACATCGACATCGGCGATCGCCAGTTCGGCGCGCGCGCTAAACCGTTCGGTCTCGGCCAGCGGGGCACCGAGCTCGAAGATCCCGGCCTGCCCGTCCCAAGCGAGGTCGGTAGTCGATTCGCCGACGCCCGCGGCGGAATAGGCATAGGCGGCAAGGCAGCGCAGCGATTGCGAGGCGCATAGCAGGCGCCGGGTCTGCGCCTTGCCGATCGTGATGTTGCTGGCCGACAGGTTGAGCAATATCTCGGCGCCTGCGGCCGCGCCGAGCCCGCTCGGCGGCTGCGGCACCCACAAATCCTCGCAGATCTCGACGTGGAAGGTGAAAGCAGCGGGTCCGGTGGCGCCGAACAGCAGGTCGATGCCGAACGGCGCCTCATGCCCCCCCGCCCCGATCGTCTGGCCACGCACCGCCTCGCCCGAGGTGAAATGGCGGCGCTCGTAGAATTCGCGGTAATTGGGCAGGAAAACCTTGGGGACAACACCAAGCAACCGCCCGCGATGCACCACCGCCGCGCAATTGTAGAGCTGGGCGCGCCAGCGCAGCGGCGCCCCCACCGCGAACACCGGCGACAAGTTAGCGCTGGCCGCGATCAGCCGGCCGAGCTCGCGCTCGACCGAGTCGAGCAACGCGGTCTGGAACAACAGGTCGTCGATCGCATAGGCCGACAGCGACAGCTCGGGAAACACCAACAGCGCGACATCGGCCTCGTGGCCGGCGGCGAGCAGCGCCAACACCTGGTCGGCGTTCCTGGCAGGCTCGGCCACCGCCACCGGCGGCACGCAGGCGCCGATCCGCACAAGCCCGTGCCGGTAGGGCGACAGGAACGCGGAGATGGGAGAGCCGTTTTCACGCGCCGCGTTCTTGGTACGCGCCATCGGATGCGTCAGCCTGCCCTGATCACGGCAACTCCGAGCCGCTCCGCGGCGTCACCGAGCACACCGTCCTTGGTGGCGAGTGGAACTCCGAGGCGCATCGCCAGTTCGAGGTAGCTGGCGTCATAGGCCGTCAGGCGCTCGCTGCGCGCGAGGTCGAGGATGCGGGACAACGCGCGCGAGGAAGTCTCCTCGTCGATAACAATCAACAAATCCTCCAGCGTGGCGATGAATTCCGCGCTGTCGGCCCGCGTTATTCGCCGGCGGCGCTCCGCGAGCGCCAATACGTTCGCGACTTCAATATGCCAAATCGCCGGAACCGAAGCAGCCTCGGCGGCCAGCCGCTCCAGTACACTGCGGGTGGCAGTGGTCGCTTCATCCTCAAAGCACCAAGCGAGAGCAACCGAGGCATCAAGGACGAGATCGGTCAATGGCGCCCTTCCTCGATGAGCCGTTTCACCGGCACGCCCAGTGTACGGCCCTTGCCAAATTCCTTTAGCCTTTCGACCGCCTCGCGCCGATGATCGAGGCCCCTGCGCTCGACAGGCACCAGCCGCGCGATCGGCCGCCCGTGCTTGGTGATGGTAATCCACTCTCCTCGCGCGACGCGTTCAAGGAGGGCCGGCAGATGCGTTTTTGCCTCATAGGCACCGATTTCGCTAGGCATCGCGATACCTTAAACTAGTCTACAACCAGTCTAACAGGCGCACGGCCGCACAACCAGTCTGTCGCCAATATACTCATACTGAGTATTGCGGTCAATCCGTGAACGGGTCGCGCACCAGCACGGTGTCCTCGCGCTCCGGGCTCGTCGACAGCAACGCGACCGGCGCGCCGATCAATTCCTCGAGCCGGCGGATGTACTTGATCGCCGGTGCCGGCAGATCGGCCCATGAGCGCGCCCCGCGGGTGCTCTCGCCCCAGCCCGCCGCGGTCTCGTAGATCGGCTCGATCTCGGCCTGGGCCGAGGTCCCGGCCGGCAGGTAGTCGTAGACCTCGTGGCCACGGCGATAGCCGGTGCAGATCTTGATCTCGTCGAAGCCGTCGAGCACGTCGAGCTTGGTCAGCGCGATGCCGTGGACCCCGCCGATCTTGATCGCCTGGCGCACCATCACCGCGTCGAACCAGCCGCAGCGACGCGGCCGTCCGGTCACGGTGCCGAACTCGCGCCCGCGCTCGCCGAGCTTTTGGCCGATCGCGTCGCTGAGCTCGGTCGGGAACGGGCCGCTGCCGACCCGCGTCGTATAGGCCTTGGTGATGCCGAGCACATAGCCGAGCGCCGACGGCGCGATCCCCGACCCGGCCGCGGCCTGACCGGCCAAGGTGTTCGACGAGGTGACGTACGGATAGGTGCCGTGATCGACATCGAGCATCGCCGCCTGCGCGCCCTCGAACAATATGCGGCGGCCGGCGCGCCTGGCCTCGTCGATCAGCCGCCAGCAGGTATCGGCGTAGGGCAGCACCTTTGGCGCGACCTCGCGCAACGCGGCGAGCAATTCGTCGCGATCGACCTCGGGCGCGTCGAGGCCGCGAAGCAATGCGTTGTGGTTCAGCAGCAGATCGTCGACCCGTTCCTCCAGCGCGCGCGGATCGGCCAGATCGCAAACCCGCACCGCGCGGCGCCCGACCTTGTCCTCATAGGCCGGACCGATGCCGCGCCCGGTGGTGCCGAGCTTGCGCACGCCGCGCCGCTCCTCGCGGGCACGATCGAGCGCGCCGTGCGACGGCAGGATCAGCGCGGCATTGTCGGCCACGCGCAGGCTCCGCGGCGAGATGTCGAGCCCCTTGCCGCGCATCGTCTCGATCTCGGCCAACAACGCCCAGGGGTCGACGACGACGCCATTGCCGATGATCGACAACTTGCCCGGCCGCACCACGCCCGACGGCAGCAGGCTCAATTTGTACTCTACATTGCCGACGACGAGGGTATGCCCGGCATTGTGGCCGCCCTGAAAGCGGACCACGATTTCGGCGCGCTCCGACAGCCAGTCGACGATCTTGCCTTTGCCTTCGTCGCCCCATTGGGTGCCGACGACGGCGACATTGCTCATCTTTCCCTCCCGACGGCGCTAGTGTCGCCGCTGACGCGGTGTGGCCGGTATCGGCCTGTCTCCCTCCAGCACATGCGGGCAGCCGAGCCGCAGCGCCTCCGCGTGCCAATCGGCGGCGGGCATCAGCGCGGCGACGGTAACCCACCCCGCCTCGCGCAGCGCGCCGGCGCATAGACCGTCCGCGCCGGGCGGAATCAGCACGCGCCGCGCCGGACGCGCCTCCGGCAGGGTGCGCAGGATCGTGTCGGTATAGAGCGTAAAACCGGTCGCCGGCTCGGGCGCCGCGGACGCCCCGGCGAGGTAGCGGCCGCCGCGTCCAAGCTCGCCGAGCGCGCCCCGCTGCGGATCGACCCGCGCGAAAAAGGCGAAGCTGATGCCGCTGTGATACTCGAAGCCGCGATTCTCGACCGGGTCGATGGTGACTTTCATACCCGGCATCGCCGCCGCCAGCCCGTCGAGCACCGCGCCGAGCCGCTCGCGCTCCTCGCTCGCGCGCGGCGGCAATGCGAGTCGGTCGAGCTCGGCCCGGGCGGTCGACGCGGCGCCCGCGGCGGCGACCAGCCGCGGCAGCAAGACCCCGACCTCGCCCGATATCGCCGCCACCGCCGCCGCGTCCTTGCGGTCGAGCGCCGCGCGCAACGCCGCCGCGCGTTCGCCGGCGATGCCATAGGCCTCGGCAATCGCCGGCACCAAGGTCGGCAGGGTGATGTCGACCGACAGATGAGGCACATTGGCCGCCGCCAGCGCCTCGCCCGCGACCGCGATGACCTCGACATCAGCGGCCGGCCCCTTGGCGCCGATCAACTCCGCGCCGGCCTGGCCGAACTGACGCTCAGGCCGGATCGCCGAGCCCTTAACCCGCAACACCTGCCCGGCATAGCTCAGCCGCAACGGCCGCGGCATGTGGGCGAGCCGGGTCGCGGCGATGCGCGCGACCTGCGGCGTCATGTCGGCGCGCACCCCGACCATGCGGTGCGAAGCCGGGTCCATCGTGCGAAACGTCTCGCTGGCGGTGACCGCCCCGGCACCCGCCAGCAAGGTCTCCTCGAACTCGACCAGCGGCGGCTTGACCCGCTCATAGCCATGCGCCGCGAGCACCCCCATCAGGCGAGCGGTCAGCTCGGCCTCGACCCCCGCCTCGGGTGGCAGCAGGTCATAGAGGCCGGTCGGCAATAATGCTGGGTGCGGGGCGTCGTTCATGCCGCGATATTGCACGCAGCGCCGGAAGAAAGCGATTCCGTGCGGCAAAAAACACCTGCCGAGCCAGCGACGGCCACGCCCGCACCGGGAAGGGACAATAGCAAAGGGACCGATCAGCCTGAGTGTTCAGGCGCCAAAACGGCGCGAGCGCGTGACGTGGGTAAGGTTAACTATGAAATCGTGGTTAATTTAAATAGTAGATATTGCATATTTGAGCAAATATTCGCACTATAGAAACAGCACCGTCACCTACCATTCGCAAGACGGTGCGAAGCCCGGTTCCGTCGTTACAGGCGGGGCTTGAAACCCCGGCCCGCCCCCGGCCGGGGTTTCGCTTGTCCGGGGACTAGAACCGCAATCCCTTGACCTGGATCACGTTGGGTAGCGCGCGCACCGCGTCGAGCAGAACCGGGGTCAGTTCCTGATCGACCTCGACCAGCGCGATCGCGTCCTCGCCCGCCGCCGTGCGGCCGAGATGAAAGGTCGCGATGTTGACCTCGGCCGCGGCCAAGGCCTGGCCGAGCGCGCCGATAAAGCCCGGCTTGTCGTAATTGCGAACGAACAGCACATGGCGACCCAGTTCGGCTTCGAGCGCGATGCCGGCGACCGAGACCAGGCGCGGCTTGTCGCCGGCGAACAGGGTGCCGGCGACCGAGCGCCGCCGCCGCTCGGTCGTCACCGTGACCCGGATCAGAGTCTGGTAGTCGCCCGGCTCCGAGCGCAATGTCTCGCTGACCCGGATATCGCGCTCGCGGCAGATGACCGGCGCGTTGACCATGTTGATCGCGGTCAATTGCGGCGCCAGCAACCCGGTCAACGCGATCGCGGTCAGCGGCTTGACGTTGAGCCCGGCGATCGCGCCCTCGTAGTCGATCTCGACCGCGGTGATGCCGGTCTCGGTCAATTGTCCGGCAAAACTGCCGAGCTGCTCGGCGAGCTTCATGTACGGCTTCAGCCGCGCCGCCTCCTCGGCGGTCAGAGAGGGCATGTTGACCGCGTTGGTGATCGCGCCGGTCAGCAGGTAATCCGACATCTGCTCGGCGATCTGCACTGCGACGTTCTCCTGCGCCTCGCTGGTGGCGGCGCCGAGATGCGGGGTGGCGACGAAATTATCGCGCCCGAACAGCGGGTTCTCGGTCGCCGGCTCATCGACGAAGGCGTCGACCGCGGCGCCGGCCACCTGCCCCGAATCGAGCGCCGCCGCCAAATCGGCCTCGGCCACCAGGCCGCCGCGGGCACAATTGATCAGCCGCACGCCGCGCTTCATCTTGGCGAAGGCGGCGGCGTCGATCAGGTTGCGCGTCGCCTCGGTCAGCGGCGTATGCAGGGTGATGAAATCGGCGCGTGCGTAAAGCTCGTCGAGACTGACCCGCTCGACCCCAAGATCGATCGCGCGCTCGTTCGACAGGAACGGGTCGTAGGCGATCACCTTCATGCGCAGCCCCTGCGCGCGGTCGGCGACGATCGAGCCGATGTTGCCGCAGCCGACGATGCCGAGAATCTTGCCGCTGAGCTCGACCCCCATGAATCGCGATTTTTCCCACTTGCCGGCCTGGGTCGAGCGGTCGGCGGCCGGGATCTCCCGCGCCAGCGCGAACAGCAGCGCGATCGTGTGCTCGGCGGTGGTAATCGAATTGCCGTAGGGCGTGTTCATCACGACGATGCCGCGCTGCGTCGCCGCGGGGACGTCGATGTTGTCGACGCCGATCCCGGCGCGACCGATGATCTTGAGGCCAGCGGCGGCCTCGATCAGCTCCTTGGTTACCTTGGTCGCCGAGCGCACCGCCAGGCCGTCATACTCGCCGATGCAGGATTTGAGCTCGGCCGGCGATAGCCCCGTGCGAAAATCGGTGGCGATCCCCCGCTCGGCGAACACCGCCACCGCGCGCGGGCTCAACGCGTCGGCAATCAATACTTTCGGCATTCAATACCCCAATTTTTCACCACGAAAACCCCCGTGTCTCCGTGGCGAACGCAGAGAACAAGATGGAATTCACCCCGCCTTGGCCGCGTCACGCTCCTGCTCCCACGCCCATTCGAGCCACGGTAGGATCGCCTCGACATCGCCGCGCTCGACCGTCGCGCCGGCCCAGATGCGTATGCCCGGCGGCGACGCGCGGTGGCTGGCGAGATCGTAGCCGGCGCCCTCCGCCTCGATCCGCGCGGTCATCGACCGCACCGTGCGGAAGCGATCGTCCGGCGACAGGCCGAGAAACCACGGATCGACGATCTTGAGCTGGATCGACGTGCACGAGCGCCAAGCCGGCTCCTCGGCGAGGAATTCAAGCCACGGGGTGCGCGCCACCCAGGCGGCGGTGACCGCGAGATTGCCCTCGGCGCGCGCGATCAGGGCTTCGTGCCCGCCGACCGCTTCCGCCCATTTCAGCGAATCGAGCGCATCCTCGACGCACAGCATCGACGGAGTGTTGATCGTCTCGCCGCGAAATAGGCCCTCGTTGAGCTTGCCGCCGGCGGTCATCCGGAACAGTTTCGGCAGCGGCCACGGCGGCGTGTAACGCTCCAACCGTTCGACCGCGCGCGGGCTCAGCGCCAGCATGCCGTGCGCCGCCTCGCCGCCGAGCGCCTTCTGCCACGACCAGGAGACCGCGTCGAGCTTGTCCCAGGGGAGCCGCATCGCGAACGCCGCCGAGGTCGCGTCGCAGAGGACGAGGCCCTCTCGGTTGGCGGCGATCCAGTCGCCGTTGGGAATGCGCACCCCGGCGGTGGTGCCGTTCCACGGGAACACCACGTCGCGGCTCGGGTCGACCGCAGACAGATCGGGCAGCCGCCCGTATGGCGCGCGCAATACCCGCGCGTCGATCTTGAGCTGGCCGGCAACGTCGCGCACCCAGTCCTCGCCGAACACCTCCCAGGCGAGAAGATCGACGCCGCGCTCTCCTAGCAACGACCACATCGCCATCTCGATCGCGCCGGTATCCGAGGCGGCTACGAGAGCGACGCGGTAGTCGGCCGGGACGCCGAGCAGGGCGCGCGAGCGCTCGATGACTTCGACGATCGCCGCCAGGCCGGGGCGCGAGCGGTGCGAGCGGCCGACCAAGGCGCCCGACAACGCCTCCGGCGACCACCCCGGCCGCTTGGCGCAAGGCCCCGACGAGAAACAGGGATTGGCCGGACGCCGCGTCGGCTTCATCGGGCTGTGCCTTTCACATGGGAATTGATCCCGCCGGAACCGGTTCCGGCGGGGACCCTAAAAGCAGCCTACGCCCCGCGTCAATGGTGCGGCGCAGCAAGAAGCGGCCGTGACGGTCGTTTCACCCGCTGAGGCTAAACTCCGGGCACCCGAGTCCGGCCGCCGGTGACGGAGACGCGCTGCGGCGTCTCGATCAGAAGATCGCGAGGCCGATAATCGTGCGGTCCCAGATCTTGCGCACCTGGTCCTCGACGACGAGACCCGAATCGGTGACCGCGGCAAGAACCCGGCCTTCGTCGGCGGGGGGTGTCTCGGACAATGCGCGAACCAGATGGTCGATTGTCGCCTTCTCGGCGACATGCCCTTGATGGGCACGAATTCGGGCATGCTCTGCCGTCATTCCGTATTCTCCTCGGCGTGGGGTGGGGTGGTCCCATCGCCCCGTGGACCCAGATGCTGGACCCTGATGCCGCCTAAGTACTTGACGAATGATTTCTCGGCAACTGTTTTGCATCTGTGTCAATCAAAAAACCTTATCTTTGCCTATTTTGTGATCACCCATTGGCGGCTCGGGCGCAGCAAAGCAGTGCATCGCCAAGCCCGGTGAACTAAGATCAGGCCCCGGCACAGGAGGGTTCGATGCAATACGGCCTGTTCACGATGCCCTCGCACCCCCCGGAGCGCACGCTTTACGACGGCCACCGCTGGGATCTGCAAACCTTGCGCTGGGCGGACGAACTCGGCTTTGTCGAGGCTTGGATCGGGGAGCACCATACCGCGCCGTGGGAACCGCACCCGGCGCCCGATCTACTAATCGCCCAGGCATTGATGGAAACCAGCCGCATCCGCCTGGCGCCGGGCGGATTTCTGCTGCCGTACCATCATCCGGCCGAATTGGCGAACCGGGTCGCGATGCTCGATCACATGGCCCAGGGACGGCTAAATTTCGGCGTCGCCGCGAGCGGGTTGCCGAGCGACTGGGCGATGTTCAACGTCGACGGCAATTCCGGGCAGCATCGCGAGATGACGCGCGAGGCACTCGATATCATCCTCAAATTGTGGACCGAGGAAGAGCCGTTCGACTATCCGGGCAAGTATTGGAAAGTGTCCCGCACCGGACCGATGCTCGACTCCTTGCGCCCGCACATCAAGCCGTTCCAGAAACCCTATCCGCCGATCGGCGTCGCCGGGGTCAGCGCCGGCTCGGAAACGCTGAAGCTCGCCGGCGAGCACGGGTTTCTGCCGATGAGCCTCAACCTCAACCCCACCTACGTCGCCAGCCATTGGGCATCGGTCGAGGAAGGGGCGCGCCGCAGCGGGCGCAGCCCGAGCCGAACCGATTGGCGCCTGGTGCGCGAGATCTTCGTCGCCGACAGCGACGAGGAGGCACGGCGGCTGTCAGTCGGCGGGCAGATGGGAAGGATGATGCGGGAATACTTCCTGCCGCTCTTGACCAATGTCGGGGTGATCCAATTTCTGAAGCACGATCCCGAGGTCGCCGACAGCGACGTAACGCCGGAATACTGCGCCCGGTACAATTGGCTGATCGGCTCGCCATCGACGGTGATCGAGAAGATCGAGCGGATGTACGACGAGGTTGGCGGGTTCGGCGCGCTGTTGCTGTTCTGCTTCGACTACACCGAGAATCCGCAGGCTTGGCGCCACTCGATGGACCTGCTCGCCAACGAGGTGATGCCCAAGGTGGCGCATCTCGGCCGCCGGCCCGCCGCTTGAGGTAGGGAGAGCCTGAATTACGGAGAGCTGCCGCGTTATTCCGATATCAATGCTTGGTGGTCAATATCAACGGGCCGCTGTCATGCCGTGGGCGCCGTTGCGCCGGCCGCGGCGATGGGGCACATTCCCGACGCAGCCGGTCGGGTTTTGGGTAAATGCGAGAGGGTGATGACGCTCGCGTCGAGGACGAGTATAAGGCGCGGCCAAATGGCCGCGACCGATTTCGCGGCACGACGGGCCGGGCGATCCGGTAGCGAGGGACGGCCGGGCCGGGAGTGAACCCAGGCCGGGCTCCATCTAGCCTTTCGGGGCTAGCCTTCGGGGCCGGCTCGTCAGGAGAAGCGTATTGCAACCGACCGACATCAGCGATCCGAGTTATTTCCATAAGGTCGTCGACTGCCAGTGGGCCTGCCCGGCGCATACTCCGGTGCCGGAATACATCCGCCTGATCGCAGAGCAGCGTTATGGCGACGCGTGGGCGATCAACTGGGAATCGAACGTCTTTCCCGGCATCCTTGGGCGCACCTGCGACCGACCGTGCGAGCCGGCGTGCCGGCGCGGCCGGGTCGAGAAGGAGCCGGTGGCGATCTGCCGGCTGAAACGCGTCGCCGCCGACAACAAGGGGGATGTCAGCCGCTATCTGCCGCGGATTCCGAAGGCCAAGAACGGCAAGCGGATTGCCCTGATCGGCGCCGGCCCGGCCTCGCTGACCGTGGCCCGCGACCTGATGCCGCTCGGCTATCACTGCGTGATGTTCGACGGCGACGTCAAGGGCGGCGGCATGATGCGCAGCCAGATCCCGCGCTTCCGCCTGCCCGAGAACGTGACCGACGAAGAAGTCGACATGATCGTCGAGATGGGGGTCGAGACCCGCTACGGGCAGTTCGTCCCCAGTCTGAAGGATTTGCTCGCCGAGGGCTGGGACGCGGTCTTCATCGGCAGCGGCGCGCCGCGCGGGCGCGAGCTCGACATCCCCGGCCGCCAGGAGGCCGGGGCCAACATCCATATCGGGATCGACTGGCTGTCGAGCGTCTCGTTCGGCCATATCGACAAGATCGGCCGCCGCGTGATCGTGCTCGGCGGCGGCAACACGGCGATGGATTGCTGCCGCTCGTCGCGGCGCCTCGGCGGCGAGCAGGTCACGGTCGTCGTGCGCAGCGGCTTCGAGGAGATGAAGGCCTCGCCCTGGGAGAAGGAGGACGCCCAGCACGAGGGCATCCCGATCCTCAACATGCTCGTGCCGATCGAGTTCCTGCACCAAGACGGGCGCCTGACCGGCGTCTCGTTCGAACAGGTCAAGGCCGAGTACGATGCGCGCGGGAGGCGCAATTTGGTGCCGACCGGCGAGCCGCCGACCGTGATCCCGTGCGACGACGTGCTGGTCGCGATCGGCCAGGAAAACGCCTTTCCGTGGATCGAGCGCGATATCGGGATCGAATTCGACGACCGCTGGGACATGCCCAAGGTCGATCCCGTGACGATGCAGTCTACCTTGCCCAACGTGTTCTTCGGCGGCGACGCCGCGTTCGGCCCCAAGAACATCATCTGGGCGGTCGCGCACGGCCACGACGCGGCGGTGTCGATCGACAAATTCTGCCACGGCGAGAATGTCGCCGAGCGGCCGCCGCCCGGCGTCACCCTGGTCAGCCAGAAGATGGGCATCCACGAGTGGAGCTACGACAACGATATCTCCAACGACATCCGCTACAAGGTGCCGTTGCGCGATACCGCGGTCGCGCTCGCCGACATCCGGGTCGAGGTCGAACTCGGCTTTGACCAGAAGCTCGGCTATCTCGAGGCGATGCGTTGCCTCAATTGCGACGTGCAGACGGTGTTCACCGGGAAACTCTGCATCGAGTGCGACGCCTGCGTCGACATCTGCCCGGTGGACTGCATCACCTTTACCGACGATGGCAGCGAGGAAGAGCTGCGCGGGCGTCTGACCGCTCCCGCCACCAACCTCACCCAGGACCTCTATATCGGCAATTCGCTGAAAACCGGGCGGATCATGGCGAAAGACGAAGACGTTTGCCTGCATTGCGGGCTGTGCGCCGAGCGCTGCCCCACCGGTGCGTGGGACATGCGCAAATTCCTGATCGACATCACACAGGCGGGACCGGCATGCCGAAGCCGCTAGAGGCGCTGAACGACTTCGTCGTCAAGTTCGCCAACGTCAACGGGTCGGGCTCGGCCAGCGCCAACGCGCTGTTCGCCAAGTCGATCCTGCGCATGGGAATCCCGGCGAGCTCGCGCAACATCTTTCCGTCGAACATCCAGGGTCTGCCGACCTGGTTCGAGGTGAGGATCTGCGAGGCCGACCACCTCGGCCGGCGCGGCGGCGTCGACCTGATGGTGGCGATGAACCCGCAGACCTGGGACCAGGACATCGCCGAGATCGAACCCGGCGGCTACCTGCTCTACGACTCGACCAAGCCGATGCCGGCGTCGAAATTCCGCGACGACATCACGGTGATCGGCGCGCCGCTGACCGAGATCACCAACCGCGCCTACGACGACATGCGGCAGCGGCAATTATTCAAGAACATCATCTATCTGGGCGTGCTCTCGGCATTGCTCGACATGGACGTGCCTGCGATCGAGGCCTTGATCAGCGAGCAGTTCCGTGGCCGCGACGCGCTGATCAAGCCCAATCTGCACGCCCTCCAGCTCGGCCGCGACTGGGCCCTGTCGGCGCTCGATTGCCCGCTCGGTCTCAGGCTCGAAAAGCGCGACAAGGTCGGCGACCGCGTCTTTGTTACCGGCAACGATACCGCGGCGCTGGGCGCGGTCTATGGCGGCGCCACGGTGTGCGCGTGGTATCCGATCACGCCTTCCTCGTCGCTGGCCGAGGCGTTCCAGTCGCATTGCCATCGCTATCGCCGCGACCCCGAATCCAAGCAGCACAAATACGCGATCATCCAGGCCGAGGACGAACTAGCCTCGATCGGCATCGTGATCGGGGCCGGCTGGAACGGCGCGCGCGCCTTCACCGCGACCTCGGGTCCCGGCATCTCGCTGATGCAGGAATTCATCGGCCTCGCCTATTTCGCCGAAATCCCGGCGGTGATCTTCGACATCCAGCGCGGCAGCCCGTCGACCGGCATGCCGACCCGCACCCAGCAGGCCGATTTGCTGTCCTGCGCCTATGCCTCCCACGGCGATACCAAGCACGTGCTGGTGATCCCGCAGGACCCGCACGAGGCGTTCCAGTTCGCGGCCGAGGCGCTCGACCTCGCCGATCGGCTGCAGACCCCGATCTTCGTCATGCTAGACCTCGATATCGGCATGAACGACTGGCTGGTCCCGCCGCTCAAATGGGACCCGGAGCGGCAATACGACCGCGGCAAGGTCATGACCTACGCGCAGCTCGAGGCCGGGGTCGAATTCGGCCGCTATCTCGACGTCGACGGCGACGGCATTCCCTACCGCACCCTGCCGGGCACCCACCCCAAGCGCGGCGCCTACTTCACCCGCGGCACCACCAAGAACCGCTACGCGCGCTATTCCGAGGAAGGCCACGACTACCTCGATAACATGCAGCGCCTGCTGCGGAAATTCGAAACCGCGAAGCGGCTGGTGCCGCGGCCGATCAAGCGCGCGGCGCGCGAGCCGACCAGGTTCGGCGCGATCTATTTCGGCTCCACCGCGCCGGCGATGGAAGAGGCGCTGGAGGCGCTGGAGGCGCGCGACATCCACCTCGACACGTTGCGCATCCGGGCCTTTCCGTTCCACGACGACATTCTCGACTTCATACGCGACCACGAGCGGGTCTTTGTCGTCGAGCAGAACCGCGACGCGCAGATGCGCACCCTGTTGACCACCGAAGGCGAGATCGACCCGGCCAAGCTGGTGCCGATCCTGCACTACGACGGCACCCCGATCACCGCCCGGTTCATCGTCAAGGCGATCGCCGACATGCTCGCCGTCGTCACCCTCGCCCCGCTGCGCAAGGCATTGCCCTGATGACCTACATCGTCAAGCCCCGGCTCCATCATCCCAAGCTTCCGACCAATGCGCTGGGATATACGCACCGCGACTACGAGGGCTCGATCTCGACCCTCTGCGCGGGGTGCGGCCACGATTCGATCAGCGCGGCGATCATCCAGGCCTGCTTCGAGCTTGATCTGCCGCCGCACCGCATCGCCAAATTGTCGGGTATCGGCTGCTCGTCGAAGACACCGACCTATTTCCTCGGCCAGTCGCACGGCTTCAACAGCGTGCACGGGCGAATGCCGTCGGTATTGACCGGCGCCAACCTCGCCAATCGCGACCTGGTCTATCTCGGCGTCTCGGGAGACGGCGATTCCGCCTCGATCGGGCTCGGCCAGTTCGCCCACTGTATCCGCCGCGGCGTCAACATGGTCTATATCGTCGAAAACAATGGCGTCTACGGGCTGACCAAGGGCCAGTTCTCGGCCACCGCCGACAAGGGCTCCAAGGCCCGTCGCGGCACGGTCAACAGCGATTCGCCGATCGACCTCGTCGGCATGGCGTTGCAGCTCGGCGCCAGCTATGTCGGGCGCGGCTTTTCCGGCGACAAGCACCAGCTCGTGCCGTTGATCAAGGGCGCGATCGAACACCAGGGCGCCGCCTTTCTCGATGTAATCTCGCCGTGCGTGGCCTTTAACAACAACCCGGAATCGACCAAGAGCTTCGACTACGTCCGCGCCCACAACGAGGCGGTGAACCAGCTCGATTTCATGGTCGAGCGCGAGACAATCATCGCCGATTACGCGCCCGGCACGGTCGAGACCGTGGTCCAGCATGACGGCTCGTCATTGCGCCTGCGCAAGCTCGCGCCGGAATACGACGCGACGGACCGCATCTCGGCACTGACCTATCTGCAACAACGCCACGCAGCCGGCGAGGTCGTCACCGGCCTGTTGTTCATCGAGCCCGACCACGGCGACCTGCACGGGTTTCTCGACACGGTCGATGCGCCGCTCAACGGTCTCGGCGAAGCGGATTTATGCCCCGGCCTCGACATCCTCGCCAGCTACAACGCGGCGCATCGCTAAAGCGGCCGCGCGCTACTCCGGATTCCCGGGGTACGCGGAGAGTGGTAGACAGCGTGTTATGTACGCGAGGAGCGCCGCTTTGGCATTCGTCGGCTGCTTGGTCGCGAGCGGCGCGCTGGCGCAGTCTGATGACGTCAGGTGGGGCAATCAGTGCGTGCGCGACAGCGTCGACTATTCCGTGTCGGAGAAGGTCACGAGTGGGAAAAGGTCAACGTGACCGCCGCCAATGACTGCGCTAAACGTGCCGGCTGGAAGTAGCTGACACTCCCGGAGCCCGGATCGTCATAGCGGCGGGCTTCAGCGGGGTTTCGATCGGCGCGCAGTTGCGCCGCCCCTGCATCAGGCAGTCCTCGAGCCGCCCCTTTTCGCGCAGCTCGCGCACCAGCACCACGCCGGCGATGGCCAGGACGAGGATGACCGCGAATCCCATCAGCGCCGCCGTCCGCCGCGCTTCATCCCGCTCGCTGTCGATTGCGCGCCGCGCCATCGGACCTTCCCCGCGACCCGACCAGGTCGCCACCTACGTTACCCGTTTGCGGCCGCCGCGTCATCGCGCTTGCGCCGTGTAGCCGGATTGCAGGCACGGGGCCGCTGCGCTATTGAGCACGGAATCGTCAAACCATGAGGACATCGAGGCATGCCACAGCCCGGGCCGCTATCCGGCATCACCATCGTCGACCTGTCACGGATTCTCGCCGGCCCCTATTGCACCATGCTGGCCGCCGAACTGGGCGCGCGGGTGATCAAGGTCGAGGCGCCGGGACAAGGCGACGACGCGCGCCAGTACGGTCCGTTCAAGAACGGCAAATCGACCTATTTCGCCTCCGTGAACCGCGGCAAGGAATCGATCGTCCTCGACCTCAAGGCCGCCGCCGACCGCGAAATCTTCGAACGCCTGCTCGACAAGGCTGATGCCATCGTCGAGAATTTTCGCCCCGGCACGATGGAAAAGCTCGGCTACGGCTGGGAGCAGCTGCATCCGCGCTACCCCCGCCTGATCTATGCCGCCACCTCGGGCTTCGGCCATACCGGCCCCTATTCGCATCATCCGTCCTACGACATGGTGGTGCAGGGTCTGGGCGGAATCATGAGCATCACCGGGCACCCCGACGCGCCGCCGGCGCGCATCGGCACGTCGATCGGCGACCTCGCCGGCGGGCTCTACACCGCGATCGCGCTCAACGCCGCCCTGCTCCACCGCGAACGCACCGGCGAGGCCGGCAAGGTCGATATCGCCCTGTTCGACTGCCAGCTGGCGCTGCTGGAGAACGCGGTGATGCGCTACACGACCAGCGGCGAGATCCCGGGTCCGATGGGGGCGCGACACCCCTCGATCACCCCGTTCGAGGCGTTCACCACCGCCGACGGCCACCTGATCATCGCCGCCGGCAATGACGGGCTGTTCGTCAAGCTGGCCCAGGCGCTCGGACGCCCTGACCTCGCCGAAAACCCGGATTACAAGACCAACCCGCTGCGCAACCAACACCAGAAGCGACTGAAGGCCGAGATCGACGGAATCCTTAGCGCGGCGACGACCGAGCACTGGATCGCGCTGCTGGAGGCGGCTGGCATCCCGTGCGGGCCGATCAACAACGTCGCCCAGGCGCTCGCCCACCCGCAGACCGCGGCGCGCAACATGGTGATCGAGGTCGACGACAAGGTGACCGGTCCGCTGGAATTGGTGGGCAACCCAATGAAATTATCGGCGTTTCCTGACTCACCGACCCGAGCTCCCGCCCCCGATCTCGACGCGGATCGCGCCAAGATATTGCGCGAACTCGGCATGTGATCAGGCGCATCCTCGCCGGGCTGTTCCTCGCCATCATCGCCCTTGGCGGCGGGGTCGGCCTCTATTTGCTCTCGTCACTGCCCCAGGTCGACGGACATATCGCCATCGCCGGCCTCAAGGCCGAGGTGACGATCACGCGCGACGCCGACGGCGTGCCGCTAATCACCGCCGCGGACGATGATTCGGCTGCCTTCGGGCTCGGCTTCGTCCATGCCCAGGACCGTCTGTTCCAGATGGAAGTGCAGCGGCGCTACGGCGCAGGCCGACTGGCCGAAATTTTCGGTCCCAACGCGGTTCCGGTCGACCGGCAGATGCGGGTGCTGGGGCTGTATCGGGCCGTCGAGGCCGAATTTCCGCGGCAATCGCCAGCCGTGCGGCGCGGCATCGAGGCTTACAGTGCCGGGATCAACGCCTTTCTGACGACGCGTCGCGGGGCCTTGCCGCCCGAGTTCTTGATCCTGGGCTTCAAGCCCGAGCCGTGGCGCCCGACCGATACCCTGGTCTGGGGCAAGCTGATGGATATGGAACTGGGCGGCAATTACCGTAACGAACTGGTCCGCGCCCGACTCGCCCGCACGATCGCCGCCGAGGATTTTGGCATCCTCTATCCGGAATACCCGGCGGGAGCGCCGACGATCCTGGCCGAACTGGCGCCGATCTATCGGAGCCTGCCGCTCGACCGGATGCATGATGCCTTGCCGCGACTGGTCGGGCCGATTTTTGCCTCGAACAATTGGGTCGTCGACGGGGATCACAGCGTCAGCGGCAAGCCATTGCTCGCCAACGACCCGCATCTCGGCCTTGGCGCGCCCGGATTCTGGTATTTGGCGCGGCTGAAAACTCCCGAGCACGAAATCATCGGCGGCACGGTGGCCGGCGCGCCGTATGTCGTGATCGGACACAACGACCGCATCGCCTGGGGCTTTACCACCGCCGGGGTCGATATCGAGGATCTGTTCATCGAGAAGATCGACCCCGCCAACCCCGGGCATTACCTGACGCCCGAAGGCACCGCCGCGTTCATCACCCGGACGGAGACGATCGCGGTGCGCGGCGCCGTCCCGATACAGATCACCATCCGCGCCACGCGGCACGGCCCGGTATTGTCCGACGTCTTGCCGGGAGGTAGCGCGGCAAGCGGGCATGTCCTGGCGCTGGCGACGACCTTTCTCGATGGCGACGATCGCAGCGCCGAAGCCCTGTGGGGCATCAATCGAGCCAGCGACTGGAACGGATTTCGCGCCGCGCTGGAGAACTTCGTCGGGCCGCCGCAGAACATGGTCTACGCCGACGCCGCCGGCACGATCGGGTTGATTGTCCCCGGCCGCGTCCCGATCCGCCGCAACGGCAATGGCTGGATCCCAGTGCCGGGCTGGACCGGCGAGTACGACTGGCAAGGTTACATCCCGTTCGCCGAGTTGCCGCAATCGGCGAACCCGCCCGCCGGCCATTTTGTCTCCGCCAACAACAAGATCGTGCCCAATACCTACCGCCACTTCCTCAGCCGCGACTGGGACCTGCCGAACCGCGCCGCGCGGATCGAGGCGATGCTCGGCGCGGCCCCGCGGCAATCGCCCGACGCGAGCGCCGAGATCGCCGCCGACACCGCTTCGACGATGGCACGCCGCCTGGTGCCGCTGATGACCCGCATCGTACCGGCCACCGATCCGGCGCGCGAGGCGATCGAGCGCCTGCAGCAATGGGATTTCCGCATGGATGCCGACAAGGTCGAGCCGCTGCTGTTCACCGCCTGGCTGCGCGGTTTTGCCCGCTCGGTGCTATTCGGCCGGCTCGGCGAGGAGGCGGCCAGTTATTGGGATTTGCGGCCGGCGGTGATCGAGGAGGTGCTGACCAAGCGGCCGGATTGGTGCGCTGGTTCCGCCAAGCCGGGCGGGAATTGCGATACCAAACTAGCCGAGGCGCTCGACGCCGCGCTCGCCGAACTGAGACAGAAATACGGGCCGGAAATGACCGAATGGCAGTGGGGACGCGCCCATGTCGCGGAGTTCCAGAACCGGGTGTTCGACCGCATTCCGGTATTGCGCGACTGGCTGCGGGTGTCGATCCCAACCCCCGGCGGCTACGATACGATCAATCGCGGGCCGAGCACGATCCGCGACGACGCGCACCCTTATGCGCAAAGGTTTGGCGCCGGGTTGCGGATCATCACCGATCTCGCCGCTCCCGCCGGGTCGCGAATGATCGTGGTGCCGGGCCAGTCGGGCAATCCGCTGTCGCGCCATTTTTCCGATCTGTTGAGCCGCTGGCGCAGTTTCGGCTGGCTGGTGCCATCGCAGTCGCGGCCGGTCTCGACCCTGTCGTTGGTGCCGGCGCGATGAGCGCCTTGCCGCTGACGATCACCGAAATCCGCCGGGCCGAATCGGCGATCGCCGGCGCGGTCGCGCGCGCGCCGACCGTTGCCTCCCCGGTATTGTCCGAGCTGGCCGGGTGCGAGGTGTACCTTAAGCTCGAAACCCTGCAAGCGACCGGCTCGTTCAAGGAGCGGGGCGCGCTGAACAAACTGCTGGCCCTGACCCTGGCCGAGCGGCGCGCCGGCGTCGTCGCGATGTCGGCCGGCAACCACGCCCAGGGGGTCGCCTATCACGCGCGCCGCCTCGGCATCCCGGCGACAATCGTGATGCCCGAGGGCACCCCGTTCACCAAGGTCGACCGCACCGAGGCGCTGGGCGCGACGGTGATGCTGAAGGGCGCGACCCTCGCCGCCTCCCGCCGCGCGGTCAACGCGCTGGTGCGCGAACGCGGCCTGATCCTGGTCCACCCCTATGACGACCCCGCGGTCATCGCCGGCCAGGGCACGATCGCGCTCGAAATGCTCGCCGACGCGCCCGGGCTCGATACCATGATCGTGCCGATCGGCGGCGGCGGTTTGGTTTCGGGGATCGCGATCGCCGCCAAGGCGCTGGTCCCCGCGATCAAGATCGTCGGCGCGCAGGCTACGCTGTTTCCCTCGATGTACCAGCTCCGCCACGGCGAGCCGCCAGGCCCGCCCGCCGCGGGGACCACGCTCGCCGAGGGCATCGCGGTCAAGGAGCCTGGGCGCCTGACCCGCAGGATCGTCGCCGCGCTGGTCGACGAGATATTGCTGGTCGACGAATTCGCGATCGAGCGCGCGGTCAAATTGCTGATCGAGCGCGGCAAGATCGTCGCCGAGGGCGCTGGCGCGGTCGCGGTCGCGGCCTTGCTGGGGAACCCCGAGCAGTTTCGCGGCCGACGCGTCGGCATCGTAATCTCCGGCGGCAACATCGACGCGCGCCTGCTGGCGTCGATATTGATGCGCGGGCTGGTACGCGAGGGTTGCCTAGTACGGTTGCGTTCCGAATTGCCCGACATGCCGGGCGTTTTGTCGCGAGTCGCCGGCATCATCGGCGGGCGCGGCGGCAACATCGTCGAGGTCCACCACCAGCGCCTGTTCCACGACACCTCGGTCAAGCGCGCCGAGCTCGATGTCGTGGTCGAGACCCAGAACCGCCGCCATGTCGATGGGATCATCGCCGCGTTAGCCGCGGCCGGGTTTCCGACCCAGCTCTTGCTCAGCGCCGCCGACGCGCAGGCCGAGCGCGCTATCCCCGCCGTACCGTGACCGGCGAGACCAGTACCCGGTCGACGCGGCGGCCGTCCATATCGACCACCTCGAAGCTGAACGCGTCGACGACAATCCGATCCGCCATCATCGGCACCCGGTTGAGCCGCGCCATCAGATAGCCGCCGAGCGTGTGGAAATCGGCGTCCTCGCCGGTCAGGTGGGTGATGCCCAGCACGTGCTTCAATTCGTCGAGCCCGACCATGCCGTCGATCAGCCAGGTCCCGTCGTCGCGGCGCACGACCCGGGGGTCGGTATCGCCGCTGCCGGATACCTCGCCGACCAGGGTTTCGAGGATGTCGTTCAACGTGACCAGGCCTTCGAGATCGCCATATTCGTCGACCACCAGGGCCATCGGCTCGCCGCTGGTCTTGAAGATTTCGAGCGCGCGCAGCACCGTTACCGTCTCGGGCAGATATAAGGGCGGGCGCAATCCCGCGCGAAGGTTGAACGGCTGCCCGGCGAGGCTCGCGACGAGCAGGTCCTTGACATGGACGATGCCGGCGAGCTGGTGGGTGCCGCCCTGGATCACCGGAAAGCGCGAATAGGCGCTGTCGCGGATGCGCCGCCGAGTCTCGTCCTCCGAATCTTCGAGGTCGAGGAATTCGATCTGCGTACGCGGGGTCATCACCGCGTTGACCCGCCGGTCGCCGAGCCGCAAGGCGCCTTCGACGATCGCGGTCTCGGCCTGCGGGATGTGCCCGGCCGCCACCCCTTCGCGCAGCAGAAAGGTGATTTCCTCGTCGGTCACCGGCGGCGGCTCTCTGCGGATCGGCAACAGCCGCAACACCAAATCGGTCGAGGTGCTGAGCGCCCACTCGATCGGCGCGCCGACTCGCGCCATCGCGCGCATAAAACGAGCGAGCGCGGCGGCGATCCGCTCGGGATTGACCAGCGCGATGCGCTTTGGCACCAGTTCGCCGACGATCAGCGAAAAATACGAGATGCCGATCACCACCACCGCCATGCTGATCGCATGCGCGTGACGGGCGATGAACCCGGGCGATTCGGCGAGATACTCCTGCAACGCCTCGCCCAGCGTCGCCTGGCCGAAAGTGCCGGACAACACCGCGATGATCGTGATGCCGATCTGGACCGTGGCGAGCAGGCGCGACGGATCCGCCTTCAATTCCAGCGCCGCCTCGGCACCGGCATTGCCGGCCGAGGCCAACGGCTGCAATCGCGCTGGCCGCGCCGAGACCAGCGCGATCTCCGCCATCGCGAAAAACCCGTTCAACACGATCAGCAACAGGATGATCGACAGGTTGAGCATCAGCATCGTAACCCCCGTCGAGAGCACGATTGGCCGTGTGGACTAACCAAGTGGGCTCAGCTTCCGCGGGCGCGCCGCGGAAGCACAGCGCTGCCCGCCGCGGCCGACCCGCCGGTAGACGGGGCAGACCCCGCCGGAGAGATTCGGAAGGTAGGTCCGGTCAGCGCGAGTAGTATTCGACCACGAGGTTCGGCTCCATCGTCGCCGGATAGGGCACGTCGGTGAGTTTCGGCGCCCGGACGAAGCGGCCCTTCATGCGGTCGTGGTCGATCTCCACATAATCGGGCACGTCGCGCTCGCTCGACCGCGTCGCCTCGATGACCAGCGCCATCTCCTTGGCCCGCGGCTTCAGCTCGATCGTGTCGCCGTCGCGCAATTTGTACGATGGGATGTTGACCCGCCTGTCGTTGACCAGGACATGGCCATGGTTGATGAGCTGGCGCGCCGCGAACGGCGTCGGCACCAGTTTCATGCGGTAGACCGTGGCGTCGAGCCGGCGCTCGAGCAATTCGATCAGGTTCTCGCCGGTGTCGCCGCGCCGCCGCACCGCCTCTTCGTAGAGCTTGCGGAACTGGCGCTCGCCAATATTGGCGTAGTAGCCCTTGAGCTTCTGCTTCGCCGATAGCTGGATGCCATAGTCAGACGGCTTCTTGCGGCGCTGGCCGTGCTGCCCGGGACCATATTCCCGCCGGTTGAGCGGGCTCTTCGCGCGGCCCCACAAGTTGACGCCGAGGCGGCGGTTGATCTTGTACTTCGATTCGGTTCGCTTACTCATTCCAGCCGGATCCGGATTGCGTTGTTGTTGTCCCAATCGGGCCGTCCGACGCCAATGCACGGGGGCCGGGGCGATCACCCACGGTCTTGGGAAGAGGACGCACTATATTCGGCGCGCCGGCGAAGTCAAATCGCAGGCGCTATACTCACCCGATGGAGCATGCCACGGAGACCCAGGGCGCGGCGATGGCGATCCCGCGCCGCCGGTCTCTGGCCGCCTGGTGCGAGGCCGGGCTGCAGGTCGTCGCGCTGATCCTGCCGCCATTACTGGCGCTGGCATCGCGCGGCGTTGCCGTGCTCGCGATCGTCGCCGGGTTGTGCGCCGCCGGGCTGGTCGTCGCGACCCGGAAGCCCTCTCTCGGTGCCCTGCGCCGCCCTGCCCTGCCGCTGCTAGCGCTGGCCGCGTGGGGCGCCTTGTCGGCATTGTGGTCGATCGATCCGGAACGCTCGCTAATGCTAGCCGCGAGGTTAGCCGCCCTGTTCGCGGCCGCCCTCGCGCTCGCCGCCGCGGCCGGGCTGGTGGCCGCGCCGCGCCGGCTGGCATGGTGTCTCGCCGCCGGGATGGCACTCGGCCTGGTCATCGCCGGCGTCGATTACTCGACCGGCGGCGGCGTGCTCCGCCACTTCTACACCCGCCCCTACCGGCCGACTCAGCTCAACCAGTTCGTCGTGATGTTGACAATCCTGGCGCTGCCACTCGGAGCGATGCTGGTCTGCCGCGGGCGGGTGCTGCTCGGCATTGTGGGCACCGCCGCGATGCTCGTCGCGGTGGCATGGCTGGTCGATACCGGGGCCAAGCTCGCCCTTGTCGCCGCCGTGCCGGTCGGGATCCTACTTTATTGGGGGGGGAGCAAGTGGGCCCGAGCCGGCGCGGTGTTGTCGCTCGCCGCGATCGCCGTCGCACCGCTCGCGCTGCCCCGCCTCGCGCAGGTGCCGGCTCTGATGGCGGCGGCGGATTCGGTCAAGAATTCGGGCGGGCATCGGCTATTGATCTGGCGATTCGCCGGCGACCGCATCGCCGAGCATCCGTTGATCGGCTGGGGGCTCGATTCGTCGCGCATGGTCCCGGGCGGCAAGGAGCAGGCCCGGCAGTGGCAGGATTTGATGCCGCTGCACCCACACAACGCCGCATTGCAGCTATGGCTCGAACTGGGGCTGCCCGGCGCCGCGCTGTTCGCGCTTCTGGTGTCATTGCTGTGGTGGCGCCTCGCCGACGCGGCCTGGCCGCCGCTTTATACCGCCGCCGCCGGCGGCGGTCTTACCGCCGCGCTGGTGATTCTGTTCGAGGCTTACGGAGTCTGGCAGGAATGGTGGCTGGGCGCGCTTGCCCTGATGCTGTTTCTGGTCCTGGTCATGGGCCGCGCGGCGAAACCGGAGCGGTGATCCGCGCTATTCCGCGGCGGCGGCGCGGCTGGCGCGTTTGCGGTCGTTCTGGTCGAGCAGGCGCTTGCGCAGGCGGATCGCCTTGGGCGTGACCTCGACCAGCTCGTCATCGCCGATATAGGCGATCGCTTCTTCGAGGGTCATCGTGATCGGTGGGGTCAGCCGCACCGCCTCGTCCTTCGACGTGGTGCGGATGTTGGTCAACTGCTTGCCCTTGATCGGGTTGACGTCGAGGTCGTTGCCGCGGGTATGGGCGCCGACGATCATCCCGGGATAGACATCGGTGCCGGGCGTCACGAACATCGGCCCGCGGTCTTCGAGGTTCCACAACGCATAGGCGATCGCGGCGCCAAGCGCGTTCGAGATCAGCACGCCGGTGCGCCGCGCCTCGACCGCACCCTTGTAGGGGGCGTAGCCGTGGAACAGCCGGCTCATCACGCCGGTGCCCCGAGTGTCGGTCAGGAACTCGCCGTGATAGCCGATCAGCCCGCGGGTCGGGGCCAGGAACGACAGCCGCAATTTGCCGCCGCCGGAGGGCCGCATGTCCTGCATCTCGGCCTTGCGGCGGCTCATCTTGTCGACGACGATCCCCGCGAATTCCTCGTCGACATCGACGATGACCTCCTCGATCGGCTCCAGCCGCTGGCCGGTCGTCGGATCGGTGGTGAACAAGACCCGCGGCCGCGAGATCGACAGTTCGAACCCTTCGCGGCGCATCGTCTCGATCAACACGCCGAGCTGCAATTCGCCGCGCCCGGCGACCTCGACCGAATCCTTCTCCGCGCTTTCGCGGATGCGGATCGCGACATTGCCCTCGGCCTCGCGATGGAGCCGCGTGGCGATCACGCGCGAGGTGACCTTGCCGCCGTCCAGCCCGGCGAGCGGGCTGTCGTTGACCGAGAAAGTCATCGCCAGGGTCGGCGGGTCGATCGGATCGGAGGGCAGCGCGGTCGTCACCTCGGCCGCGCAGAGCGTGTCGGCGACCGTGGTCGAGGTCAGCCCGGCGATCGCGATGATGTCACCGGCCCGCGCCTCCTCGACCGGGCGCCGGTCGAGGCCGCGAAACGCCAGCAATTTGGTCAGACGCGCCTGTTCGATGACCCGCCCGTCGCGCGCCAGCGACTTCAACGGCATGTTGACCCGCGCGACACCGGAATGGATGCGCCCGGTCAATACCCGGCCGAGGAACGAATCGTATTCGAGGGTCGTCGCCAGCATCGCGAACGGCGCGGTGGCATCGGCGGTCGGCGGCGGCACGTGCGCGGTGATCAGTTCGAACAGCGGAGCAAGGCCGTGGCGGGGGTCGGTCATGGCGGCGACCGCCCAACCGTCGCGGCCCGAGGCGAACAGGGTCGGAAAATCCAGTTGCGCCTCGCTCGCCTCCAGCAAGGCGAACAGGTCGAAGATCTCGTTGTGCACCGCCTCGGCCCTGGCGTCGGGACGGTCGACCTTGTTGATCACGACGATCGGGCGCAGCCCCCGCCGCAACGCCTTGGCGACGACGAACTTGGTTTGCGGCATCGGCCCCTCGGCCGCGTCGACCAATACCAACACGCCGTCGACCATGCTGAGGATGCGCTCGACCTCGCCGCCGAAATCGGCATGGCCCGGCGTGTCGACGATGTTGATGCGGATGTCCCGCCACAGCACCGAGGTGCATTTGGCCAGGATGGTGATGCCGCGCTCGCGTTCGAGATCGTTCGAATCGAGTGCCCGCTCAACGACCTGCTGGTTGGCCCGGAAGGCACCGCTCTGGCGCAGCAATTGATCGACCAGGGTGGTCTTGCCGTGGTCGACATGCGCGATGATCGCGATGTTGCGGAGATCCATGATCCAGCGAACCCGGTAGCGTTGCGTCGTCCGCCGGTCAGGCCAATCCTGCCGCGGTGACCAGCTGGTTGAGCGCAACCTCAGGCCGCGCGCCGACATGGCTGATGATTTCGGCGGCGCACAGGCTGCCGATCTGGCCGCAAGTGGGGAGCGGACGGCCGCGGGTCAAGGCATAAAGAAACCCCGCGGCATAAAGGTCGCCGGCGCCGGTGCTGTCGACGACGCGCGCGACCGGCGCGGCGGCGACCGGAAATGTCTCGTCGCCGGCCAGGATCAGACTGCCCTCGGCGCTGCGGGTGAGCGCGGCGATCGCGACATGGCCGCGCACCGCGGCGGCGGCGGCGGCGAAGTCGTCGGTCTGGTAGAGCGAGCAGATTTCGGCCTCGTTGGCGAACAAGATATCGACATCGCCGGTGACCAGTTCACGGAACGATTCGCGGTGGCGGCCGACGCAGAACGGGTCGGAGAGGCTGAGCGCGACCCGCCTGCCGGCCGCGTGCGCAATCGCGGCGGCGGCGCGAAACGCCTCCTTCGCCCGTGGCGGGTCGAACAGATAGCCCTCGAGATAGGTGATCTCGGCACCGGCGACGAGGTTGCGATCGACATCCTCCGGCCCAAGATCGACGCAGGCGCCGAGATAGGTGCCCATCGTGCGCTGGCCGTCGGCGGTGACCAGCACCAGGCAGCGCGCGGTGCCCGGCCCGTTAGTCGCGGCCGGCGTGTCGAAATGCACCCCGATCGCGGTGATGTCGTGGCGGAACACCTGCCCCAGCAGATCGTCGCGCACTTTGCCGATATAGGCCCCGGTGCCGCCGAGCGAGGCGATCCCGGCCATCGTGTTGCCGGCCGACCCGCCCGAGCTTTCGAGCGCAGGCCCCATCAGATCATAAAGCGCGGCCGCCCGCGTATCGTCGATCAGGGTCATCGACCCCTTGGCGAATTGCTGCTCGGCCAGAAACGCCTCATCGGCGTGGGCGATCACGTCGACGATCGCGTTGCCGATGCCGAGCACGTCAAAGGCGGCACGATTCGCGGCACCAATCATCGAGGGCCTCGTTTTGCGGACAGGGCGAAAGGGCGCGCAGTATAGGGAGGATCACCCGCGTCACAAGCGCCGCGCGCAGGCGTGTTGGCGCGCCGCGCCGGTTCCGCTACAAATCCGCGGGCGATGCTGACCGTCCTGATTCGCGCCTTCGCCGCCTTGTCGGCCCCGCCGATGCGCCGCGTTGTCGGGCTGAGCTTGCTCCTCGCGGTGGCGGTTTTCGCGCTGCTGTGGCTCGGGATAGCGGTGACGCTGAGCCACTGCGTCCACACCGGTTGGTCCCCGCTCGATTGGCTCGTCGATTTGCTGGGAGGGGCCGGGGTATTGGTATTGAGCTGGGTGCTGTTTCCGCTCGTCGTGACAATGATCATGGGCCTTTTTCTCGACCGCGTCGCCGCCATCGTCGAGGCCCAGGACTACCCCGATCGCGGCCCGCCGCGCCGGGGCAAGCCGACCGAAACAATGGCGAGCACGGCGCGGCTGGTGGGGGCGTCCCCGGGGGCTTATCTTCTGGCGGTGCCCATTTTCTTCTGTGTGCCG
>Ga0080064_1001199_pt1 | contig 55734 bp, 50 predicted proteins | sample Subgrocontami54m_FD_69260 | JGI IMG/M metagenome (GOLD analysis project Ga0080064, IMG submission 69260) | Subsurface groundwater microbial communities from S. Glens Falls, New York, USA - GMW46 contaminated, 5.4 m (SPADES assembly) (version 2) ...
GGGGCGGGGCGGGCGTGTAGGGGGCGGTGGGGGGCGGGGCCGGCATCGTCCGCGCCGGGGGGAGCCTGCAGCGCGCGGCGGGTAAACTCGACGAACTCGAGGCGCGGCTGGACAGCGTCGGCGTCGGGTCCGATGATCTTTCGTTCAACATGGCCTGGCACGAGTGGCTCAATCTGAAAAGTCAGGTGCTGGTGAGCCAGTCGATCCGCTTCGCGGCGATCGCGCGTGAGGATTCGCGTGGCGCGCATTTCCGCACGGATTATCCCGCCGTGCGCGACCTCGAGAATTCGCGCTTCACCTGCGTGACCTGGCGGGAGGGCCGCTTCGATATCGAAATGCGGCCCGTGCAGTTCACGCGAGTCAAACCCGGCGAGACGCTCCTGAAGGCAACGATCGCCGCCTGACACGCCAACAAGAGCCGTGAGAGCGGGACGGCGCGAGAGCGAAAAACCCATTTCCCGATCTCACGTAAATCATCCATGCCCCGGACCTCTGTCAACGAACTCACTGAACTCGCCGCCCGCGCGCTGCAGAATGCCGGGGCGTCGCACGTGATGGCCGCGGCGACGGCCAGGGCGCTGGTTGCTGCCGAAGCGGCAGGCCTGGCCGGGCACGGCCTGTCGCGCGTCGCGCTCTACGCGCAGCACGTGCGGGAGGGGCGTGCCAATGGCACCGCCGAGCCGCGCATCGTGCATGAAAAAGGTGCAACCTGCCTGATCGACGCGCAGGGCGGCCTCGCCTATCTCGCCATGGAGGTGGCAACCCGCGAGGCGATGCGCCGCGCGACTGAATTCGGCGTCGCTTTCTGTGGCGTGACCCACAGCCACCATTGCGGCGCGATGGACTATCATCTCGCGCCACTTGCGGCAGCCGGCCTGGTGGGAATCGGCTTTACCAACACACCGGCGGCGATTAATGCGTGGGGCGGCAGGGAGCCGCTGTTCGGCACCAACCCGATCGCGGCGGTGTTCCCACGCCAAGATGGTTTGCCGCTGGTGATCGATTTGTCGCTCACCGAAGTCGCGCGCGGCAAGATCATGGTCGCGGCCAATGAAGGCAGACCTATTCCGGCCGGTTGGGCGTTCGACCGGGACGGTAAACCGACGACCGACGCCAGGGCCGCGCTGACCGGCAGCATGGCGGCGATCGGCGGCGCCAAAGGCGCGATGCTCGCGTTGCTGGTGGAATTGCTGTGCGTCACGCTGACCGGCGCGCGCTTCGGCCTGGAAAACGACTCATTCTTCGAGCCGGGGGATCCGGCATCGATCGGCCACGCGCTCGTCGCGATCGATCCCGCGGCGCTCGGCGGAGCCGGCGTCTATTTCGAGCGCATCGAAACGCTGATTGCGGCAATGCTCGCGGATGAAGGCGTGCGGCTGCCTGGGGACCGCCGGCACAAATCAGCTGCTGACGCGCGCGCCAATGGCGTCGAAGTCCCCGCTGCGCTGCTCAAACAGTTGCGCGAACTGGCGGCTTAATGCGCTTGCAGCCGATAAACGCGGTTTGTTTGATCCTGATCAACGCCTGTGGTTGGCGGGTGGGCCGCCGGCCCGTATCATAAGCAGTTGCGCAGTCCAAATCACTGAATCGGAGGAAATATGAAGCAGCTATTGAGAACGATCGCATTCGCCGCCGGCGCACTGTTTGCGCTTAGTGGCTTCGCGCAGAGCAAAACCAATATTTTCATCGCGACGGGCCCTACCACCGGAGTCTACTATCCGATGGGCGGCGGCATGGCCGATGTCCTGACCAAGTTCGTGCCGGGGTTGAACGCGACCGCCGGCACCACCGACGGCTCGATGGCCAACCTGCTGCTGATCAATCAGGGCAAGGCCAACATCGCGCTGTCGATGGCGGACGCGAGTTGGGACGCCTACAAGGGCCAGCTCAAGTTCAAGGACAAGCCGGTCAATGTGCGCGCGCTGATGGTGCTGTATCCGAACCGTATGCATATAGTGACGGTCGAGGGCACCGGCATCAACAAGATGGCCGACCTCAAGGGCAAGCGCGTTTCCACCGGCGCGCCCAACAGCGCGACGCAGATCATGGCGTATCGCGTGCTCGAGGCCTACGGCATCGATCCCGAGAAAGACATCATTCGCGAGCGGCTCGATCCCGGCAAATCGTCCGACGCGATCAAGGACAAGAAACTCGACGCGTACTTCTGGGTCGGCGGCATACCGACACCCGCGGTCACGGATCTTGCGGCGACGCCCGGCGTCAAGCTTAAGCTCATCGACCACTCCGACTCGACCGAAGCGATGGTCAAGAAATACGGTCCGCTGTACGTCAAGGATACGATTCCCGCCAAGTCCTATCCGGGCCAGGACACGGTCAACCATATCGCGACGGTCTGGAACGTGCTGGTGGCGGACGGGAAACTCTCCGACCAGCTCGCCTACGACATCGTGAAGACCATGTTCGAGCATAGGGAGGATATGATGCGGGTGCACAAGGATGCGCGCTATTTCGACCTCCAGTACCAGACCAACGGCGCGGCGGTAATCCCGTTCCACCCCGGCGCCAAGAAATACTTCGCTGAAAAAGGCCTCAAGCTTAACTAGGCGCCGGAGCTCGCCGGTTGCGGTTCCCCCGGATACGTCCGGGTATTCATGCAAGCCCCATCCCGCTGCGGGATGGGGCTTGTCATTGGTGACGGGCCCGATGGGGGTCGCATGCTATGATGCCGCCCAATTCAGCGGGGGAACAGGCCACGATGAGCGAAATCCAACAGCCGCCGCGCCGGGACGAGCCGGTCGTCACTGCAGAGGCGCTGCAAAAGGCCGAGCAGTACATCGAAGCGGAAGAAGGCGCGATCAACAAGCTGCCCGGCGCGCTTGGAATATTGCTCACCGCGCTGGCGGTGAGCATGTCGCTGTTCCACCTGTACGCCGCGTACGGCATCATGCCGACGCATATCCTGCGCGGCATCCACGTCGCGTTTATCCTGTTCCTGGGTTTCCTGCTGTTTCCGGTCACGAAACGCTTCCGTCACCGGGTCTGCTGGTGGGACTGGATCGCCGCGGCGTTTTCGCTGGTCATCGTCGGCAACATGCTGCTTGGCGGCGACGCGTTTCTCGAACGCGCGATCGATCCCACCGCGCTCGATAAAGTCCTCGGCGTCGCGCTGATCGTGCTCGTGCTGGAGGCGGCGCGCCGCACCTCGGGCTGGATCATGCCGGCGATCTGCGTCGGGTTCCTCGTTTACGCGGTGGTCGGCCCGCATCTGCCGCCGCCATGGACGCACTACGGCATGGACCTCGGCCGCATCGTCGGCCATATGTACATGACGCTCGAGGGCATCTTCGGCGTCGCGATCGACGTCTCGTCGTCGCTGATCATCCTGTTCACGATTTACGGCGCATTTTTGCAGTTCTCGGGCGCCGGCAAGTTCTTTATCGACTTCTCGTTCGCGGCGATGGGCGGCAAGCCGACCGGCGCGGGACGCACCATCGTGCTCGCGTCGTTTCTGCTCGGCGGACCGTCAGGCAGCGGGGTTGCAACCACCGTCACGCTGGGTACCGTCGCCTATCCGATGCTGATGAAGGCCGGTTACGGCAAGGATGCCGCCGGCGGATTGCTCGCGGCGGGCGGCCTGGGGGCGATCATCTCGCCGCCGGTGCTCGGCGCGGCTGCGTTTCTGATCGCGCAATTCCTCAATATCTCGTACCTCGATGTGATCCTGATGGCGACGATCCCGACGCTCCTGTATTACTTCGCGCTGTTCCTGATGGTCGAGATCGACGCGCGCAAGTTCGGCATGCCCAGCGTCATCATCGAAAAGCACGCCACGCTGGGGGTGCTGACACGCAATTACTGGTTTCACTTCCTGTCGCTGATCGCGATCATCTTTTTCATGGTAATCGGTTTTTCGCCGGTGGTTTCGGTGTTCTGGGCGACCGTGGTCGCGTTCGGGTTCGCCTTCCTGCACGTCGACTGCGCGCTGATTCCCTACGAAGTGCTGCGCGGCAGGCAGCCGCTCGGGCGGGGGCTGTGGAACTCCGGTCTGATCAAGGCGCTCGAAGCGGGCTCGGTCGGCATGCTGAGCGTGGGGGCCACCTGCGCTGCGGCCGGCCTCATCGTCGGGGTCGTGACGCTGACCGGTCTCGGCCTCAAGTTCAGCTCGATCGTACTGCAGTACGCGGATTCCGGCACGCGTGCGATCATGAATGTGCTCGGCGCGGTGGGCGTCGAGCAGACCGCGGCGTTGCTGCACGACGTCAAGCTGCTGCTGACCGCGATTTTCACGTCGCTGATCGTGTGGATCGTCGGCCTCGCGGTGCCGGTCACCGCGAGCTACATCATCTGCGCGGTGATCGCGGCGCCGGCGCTGATCCTGCTCGGCGTGCCGGATTTTGCGGCGCACATGTTCATCTTCTATTACGCGGTGCTGTCGGAGGTGTCGCCGCCGACCGCATTGTCGCCGTTCGCCGCCGCGGCGATCACCGGCGGCGACCCGTACAAGACGACGCTGCAGTCGTGGAAATACACGATGCCCGCGTTCCTGGTGCCGTTCATGTTCGTGCTCGATCCGGCGGGCGTCGGGCTCCTGCTGATGGGGTCGTTCAAGAAACTGGCGATCGCGCCCTGGCTCGACATCGCGGTCGTCAGCATTACCGCGATGATCGGCATTGGCGCGCTCGCCGCCGGCGTGCAGAACTGGTTGTTCAAGGAAACCACCGGGTTCGAACGCTGGCTGCTGATCATTGCCGGGCTCGCGCTGGTCTATCCGAAAGCGATGTTCGACTACATCGGCGTTGCGCTGATCGTGGGGGTGATCGTGATGCAGAAGCTGCGCAAGGCGGTGGCGCATGTTGCAGCGTGACGCCCTGCCTTTGATCCGGCCTCCCGGCAGGGCCGGGCCGTCATTGCTCGACGCCTTCGACGCCAAACTGCCGACGCCGTTTGCCGTGCTCGGCATCCGCACCTCCGGCGCATTGCTGACGGGCATCGAATATCTGCCGCGCGGCGTCGCGACGCTCGCGCCGGTCAACCGGCTTGCCGCGCAGGTATGCCGCCAGCTCGAGCGCTATCTCGCCGATCCCCAATTCAGGTTTGATCTGCCGTACGAATTCAACGGTACCGCGTTTCAGAGCCGCGTGTGGCGCGCGATCTGCGCGATCCCGAGCGGCAGCACACTGACCTATCTCGACATCGCACGCCAGATCAAAAGCGCGCCGCGGCCGGTCGGCGGCGCGTGCGGTGCCAACCGCATTCCGCTCGTCATTCCCTGCCACCGTGTGGTTGCGAGTCACGGCATCGGCGGCTTCATGCACGCGCGCGGCGGGGCGCCGATCGCCATCAAGCAGTGGCTGCTGCGCCATGAAAGCGCCTGACGATCCCGTCCTCGACGAATTCTGCGATTCGTTGTGGCTGGAAGACGGGCTCGCGCGCAACACGCTCGACAGCTATCGCCGCGACCTGAGCCAGTTCCGGCTCTGGCTTGCCAGGCAGCACCGCAAGCGGCTGCTCGACGCCGATCACGGCGACCTGCTCTCGTACCTCGCGAATCGCGTTGCCGCCCACGCCAAGGCAACCACGACCGGCCGCCAGCTGTCCAGCTTCAAGCGCTTCTACCAATATGCGTTGCGCCAGGGCAGAATCCGCTCCGACCCCAGCCTTAACATCGAGGCGCCGAAGCTGCCGCGCGGCCTGCCCAAGTCCCTGACCGAGGAGGACGTCGAGAAGCTGCTCGTCGCACCGAACGTCGATGACGCGCTGGGCCTGCGCGACCGCACGATGCTGGAGACGCTTTATGCGAGCGGGTTGCGCGTGTCCGAACTGGTAACGCTCAAAGTCTCGCAGGTGAGCCGCGACATGGGTGTCGTGCGCGTGATCGGCAAGGGTTCCAAGGAGCGGCTGGTACCGTTGGGCGAGGAAGCGCTGGCATGGATCACACGTTACTGCAAAGAGTCACGGCCGCAGATTCTGGGAAAGCGCGCAGCCGACGCGCTGTTTGTCACCAACCGCGGCTCAGCAATGACGCGCCAGGCCTTCTGGCACCTGCTCAAGCGCCATGCCTCGCAGGCCGGGCTCAGGCAGGCGATTTCTCCGCACACGTTGCGCCACGCGTTCGCAACGCACCTGCTCAATCACGGCGCCGATCTGCGCGTGGTGCAGTTGCTGCTCGGGCACGCCGATATTTCGACGACGCAGATCTACACCCACGTCGCGCGCGAGCGGTTGAAGCAGTTGCACGCAAAACACCATCCACGCGGTTGAAAACCACAAGCCACGCGCGCGTTACGCGCGCTTGCCGCGCTCGATAGTCACGCCGAGTCTTTTCACGTTGCGCAGCGCCCCCAGCTTGGCGATGCTGACTCTTACCCACGGCGCCTTGAATTCGCCCATGATGACTTCGGCAATCGCCTCTCCGGCCTGCTCCAGCAGTAAGTAGTGCTGCGCCTTGAACAGTTGCTCGATGCGCGCGACGATTTTGCTGTAATCGATGGTGTCGCCGATCCTGCCGCTGTGCGCCGCGTGTTCGCCGGGAAGACCGACTTCGAGATCGAGCTGTATCGTTTGCGGTGCCTGCCGCTCCCACTCGTAGATGCCGATCAGGGTGTCCAGCCTGAACTCGTGTATGAAGATGATGTCCATGTAAATTTGGTGATTGGTGAAGGGCAGGCGCATCAACCTTGCCCAGCTGTTTTTGGTTAGAATCGGCGCTTATTCTATTTGAATTCGTGCCATGGCAATAGTTTTGACCGCGGTTGCGTACCTGATCGGTTCGATTTCGTTCGCGGTGCTGGTAAGCCGCGCGATGGGATTGCCCGATCCACGCACGTTCGGCTCGAAGAATCCGGGCGCGACCAATGTGCTGCGCACCGGCAGGAAAGCTGCGGCGGCGCTGACGCTGCTCGGTGACAGCGCGAAAGGCTGGCTCGCGGTATTCCTGACGGATATCCTTTTCGCGTCAGCGGTGGCGCCAGTTTACAAGATGTCGCTGGTTGCGGTGGCGGTGGTGGTCGGACACATGTACCCGGTGTTTTACCGCTTCCAGGGCGGCAAAGGCGTGTCGACCGCGCTCGGCGTGCTGCTCGCGCTGAACGGCTGGCTTGCGGCGGGCGCGGCTGCAACGTGGCTCATCATCGCCTTTTTCTTTCGCATTTCATCGCTTGCGGCATTGATTGCCGCGCTGTTCGCGCCGTTTTTCTGTTTCCTGCTCTATGGGGTGCATCCGTACACGGCCGCGGTCGGCGTGATCGCGCTCTTGCTGATCTGGCGCCACAAAACCAACATCAGGAATCTGCTCGCCGGCACGGAGGGAAGAATCAAAGAGCAGGGGCAAGCCGGGCAACAGAACAGCGACTAGGCAGGTGCCAGCGTCTCCAGCGCCCAACGCGGGCGCACCGAGAAGCTGCGCTTCAGTGATAAGTGATGAGTGATCAGTGAAGAGTGTTGCAGCCGCAATGCGGCTGCGAATGCGATCATCGCGCCGTTGTCGGTGCAGAATTCCAGCGCCGGATAAAAAACCTGCAGGCCGTTGCGGGTCGCTGCCTTCGTGAGCCGCGCGCGCAGTTCCAGATTGGCGCCGACGCCGCCCGCGACCACGAGCTGCCTGAGACCGCTCAACCTGAGTGCCGCGAGCGATTTTGCTACCAGCACGTCAACGATCGCGGCCTGAAATTCGGCTGCGATATCGGCTCGCGCCTGCTCGTCGGGCGCGCGGGCCTTGACCTGCGTCAGCACCGCGGTTTTCAGGCCGCTGAAGCTGAATTCGAGATCGCCGCTGTGCAGCATCGGCCGCGGCAGCGTGATGCGACCGGGTCTTCCCTGCTCCGCAAGTTTTGCGAGCGCCGGCCCGCCGGGGTAGCCCAAGTCGAGCAGTTTTGCAGTCTTGTCGAACGCTTCGCCGGCGGCGTCATCGAGCGTCTCACCGAGCAATTCGTAGTCGCCGACGCCGGCGACCCGCATCAACTGGCTGTGGCCACCGGAGACCAGCAGCGCGATGAACGGAAATCGCGGCGCAGGCTCCACCATCAGCGGCGACAGCAGATGGCCTTCGAGATGGTGGATCCCGAGCGCGGGTACGCCGAGCGAGTAGGCAAGGCCATGCGCGATGCTGGCGCCCACGAGCAATGCCCCGGCGAGCCCGGGTCCTTGCGTATAGGCGATGGCATCGAGGTCGGCGAGCGCGCACCCGGCTTGTGCCAGGATGCCGCGCGTCAGCGGCAGCACGCGCCGGATGTGATCGCGCGAGGCGAGCTCGGGAACCACCCCCCCGTAATCGGCGTGCAACGCGGCCTGGGAATAGAGCGCATGAGCGAGCAGGCCGCGTTGGGTGTGATAGAGCGCAACACCACTCTCGTCACATGACGTTTCGATTCCCAGAACCAGCATGACAGGGCGAAAAAGGAGGGTAAATCAGCGCTTTGAAAACGGGGTTGCCGCTGCTATAATACGCGCCTTTCGCATTTTCTGACTGGGTAACCGCTTTATGCCGACTGTTCGAGTCAAGGATAACGAGCCGTTCGAAGTAGCGATGCGCCGCTTCAAGCGCACGATTGAAAAGACCGGGCTGCTCACCGAGCTGCGCGCTCGCGAGTTCTACGAAAAGCCCACTTCCGAGCGCAAACGCAAGCATGCCGCGGCGGTGAAGCGCCACTACAAGCGCCTGCGTTCGCACATGCTCCCGCCCAAGCTGTTCTAGATTCCGTCAAGGGTGAATGAGTAAAGGGTGAAGGGTAAGAGCCTTCGCCCTTTTTCGTTTTTTCCCTTCATCTTTCACATGTCATTGAAGACCCGCATCAGCGACGACATGAAGGCCGCAATGCGCGCCAAGGATGCGCCGCGCCTCGGGGCGATCCGGTTGCTGCTCGCGGCGATGAAGCAGAAGGAAGTCGACGAGCGGGTCGAGCTCACCGATACCGACGTGATCTCGATCATCGACAAAATGATCAAGCAGCGGCGCGATTCGATCTCCCAATACGAAGCGGGCAGCCGCAGGGACCTTGCCGACGCCGAGAGGTTCGAGATCACCGTGCTCGCCGCCTATATGCCGCAGGCGCTGTCGGACGCCGAGATCGCCGCCGCGATTTCCGACGCGGTGCAGTCGAGTGGCGCCAAAGCCATGTCCGACATGGGCAAAGTAATGGCGGTGCTTAAACCCAAACTGGCTGGCCGCGCCGATATGGGCAAAGTGTCGGCACTGGTTAAATCGAAACTCGCCGGTTAAGACGTCAGGGTTTTCGCGCTGCGCTGGATCCGTTACCGGAATCGGCTATCATTAATCCTCGATTGCCGGCCCCTGATACTTGATTCCTCAGTCCTTCATCCAGGATCTCCTCAACCGCGTCGATATCGTCGGGGTGATCGAGCGGTACGTGCCGCTCAAGCGCGCCGGCGCCAACTTCGTCGCGTGCTGTCCGTTCCACAGCGAAAAAACCCCGTCGTTCACGGTCAGCCAGGCGAAGCAGTTCTATCACTGCTTCGGCTGCGGTGCGCACGGCACGGCGGTGGGCTTCGTGATGGAGTACACCGGAGCCGGTTTTGTCGAGGCGGTGAAGGACCTCGCGCAAAGCGTCGGCATGCAGGTTCCGGAAATCAAGGGCGAGCGTCCGCGCGGCAAGACCGGGGAGGGCGACGACCTTTACGCGGTATTGCTGAAGGCCGCGCAGTATTACCGCCAGCAGCTGAAAAACGCGCCGCGTGCGATTGCATATCTCAAGCACCGCGGCCTGTCGGGCGAAATCGCCAAGGATTTTGGCATCGGCTACGCGCCCGACGGCTGGCAGAACCTGCAGGCGGCGTTTCCCGACTACAACGCCAAAGCGCTGGTCGCCGCCGGGCTCGTGATCCAGGGCGACGAAGGCAAGCGCTATGACCGGTTCCGCGACCGCATCATGTTCCCGATCGTCGATCAGCGCGGTCACATCATCGGCTTCGGCGGACGCGTGCTCGATCAAGGCGAGCCGAAATACCTGAACTCGCCGGAAACGCCGCTGTTTGAAAAAGGCCGCGAACTCTACGGCCTGTACCAGGGACGGCGGGCGATTCGCGACGCCGGGCGGGTGATCGTGGTCGAGGGTTACATGGACGTGGTCGCGCTGGCGCAATCCGGCATCGGCTATGCGGTGGCCACGCTCGGCACCGCAACCACGCCCGTGCACGTGCAGAAACTGCTGCGTCAGACCGAAGAAATCGTGTTCTGCTTCGATGGCGACGACGCGGGGCGCCGCGCCGCGTGGCGTGCGCTCGAGAATTCCCTGGCGCAGCTTACGGACAGCAAGCCAGTCAAGTTTCTGTTTCTGCCGCAAGGCGAGGATCCCGACACTTATGTGCGGAAGCTCGGCAAGCAGGCGTTCGAAAAACTGCTCGGCGAGGCTCAACCATTGTCGATTTTCATGCTGCGCAAGATTGGCGAGCAGGTTGATCGCGCGAGCCAGGAAGGACGCGCTCAGCTGCTGGAGGAAGCCAGGCCGCTAATCAAACAGATCACCGCCCCGGCATTAGGGTTGCTGCTCAGAAAACAATTGGCGGAACTGGCAGGTATAACCCTCACCGAACTCAATACGATTTATGGCGAGACGGGTGGCGGCAAAGGTGCGCGCGTGGCCGTGCCGCCCAAAGTGGCGCGCCGATCGCTGGACGGCAACAACTATATTACTGCCGCGGCCTGCCTGTTATTCCGGCCCAGGCTCGTCAGCGTGATCGAACTGGACCAGAACTGGCAGGCAACCCCGGCGCTGGCTTTCTTGCGTGAGTTCGTCGTGTTTCTCAGGGAAATGGGCCAAGACGTGAGTACTGCGGCGGTCGTGCAACATTTCGCTGAAAGCGAGCACGATCCCTTGATTTCAAAGGCAATCGCGAAGCTCAGTGGATGGAACGAAGATTGGGATATCGAGTCCGAACTTACCGGAGCGCTCAAACAAATTCGCGCCGAGTGCGAACTTGCGCCGCTTGCACCCATGGTGGCGCCCGGGCGTGCCGGCTCTTGGTCGGAAGCCGAGGAGAAACTGTTTTCGCAATGGCAACAAGAGGTTACGCAACTAACACAGAAGTGATAGTTAGTGCGAATTAGGGTATAATTTCCAGCTTTTTGGCGCGACCTACCCCCGGGCGAGACAGGCTATGGCAAAACACAGGAAAGTGGTGAAAACCAAGGTGGTGGCCAGAAAAAGGCCGGCCGCCAAAAAGAAAATCGTGGTGAAAGCCAGGAATGCAGCCGCGGGTAAAGCGATGGCGCGCAAACCGGTTCGCGTTGACGTCAAGAAACAACCCAGGAAACTCACGCCCAAGCAGTTCGCGGCCAAGCTGAAGGCCGACAAGAAAGAAGCGAAAGCGCGCGAAAAGGCCGCGCTCACCGCCGGCAAGCAGGACAAGCGGCCGACACCGGCGGTTGCCGAACTCAAGCCCAAGACCCGCCAGCGCCTGACCGCGAAGGAAAAAGCGCTGGTGCGCGAATTCGAGCGCAAGGAACTTTCGCCGCTCGAGGCCGAGGCGCGCCGCGTGCGCCTCAAGAACCTGATCGTGCTGGGCAAGGAGCGCAGCTACCTGACCTATGCCGAAGTCAACGACCACCTGCCCGACGACATGCTCGACGCCGAGCAGATCGAAAACATCATCAGCATGATTAACGACATGGGCATCCACGTCTACGACGAGGCGCCCGATGCCGAAACGCTGCTGATGTCGGATGCGACACCGGCGGTCGCCGACCTGGACGTGGTCGAGGAAGCCGAGGCGGCGCTGTCCACCGTCGATTCCGAATTCGGCCGCACGACCGACCCCGTGCGCATGTATATGCGGGAGATGGGCTCGGTCGAACTGCTGACGCGCGAAGGCGAAATCGAAATCGCGAAGCGCATCGAGGACGGCCTGAAGCACATGATCCAGGCCATTTCCGCATGTCCGACCACGATCGCCGAAATCCTCTCGCTCGCGGACCGCATCGAAAAGGATGAAATCCGCGTCGACGAGGTGGTCGATGGGCTGGTCGATCCGACCGCCGATGAACTCGCGCGCGAGCTTGCCGAAGAAGAGGAAGAGGGGGAAGAAGAAGACATCGAAGAAGAGGAAATGAGCGAGGAGGAACAGGCCGCGGTGCAAACCGCCGACCTGCTGCGCCTCAAGGCTGATGCGCTCAAGCGTTTTGCGGTAATCCGCAATCTCTACAGCAAGATGCTGCGCGCGCTCGCCAAGAACGGCCCGCGCAGCAAGGTGTACCTGCAGGCGCGGGACCAGATTTCGAACGAATTGATGAACATCCGCTTTGGCGCCAAGCAGGTCGAGGCGCTGTGCGATGGGCTGCGCAAGCTGGTCGACCGCGTGCGCAGCTACGAGCGCGAGATCATGGATCTGTACGTGAACAAGGCGAAAATGCCGCGCCCGCACTTCATCAAGGAATTTCCCGGCAAGGAATGCAATCTGCGCTGGACCGCCAACGAGATCGCGGCGCGCAAGCCGTGGAGTGACGCGCTGCAGCGCTTCGAGCCGGCCATCGTCGAGCAGCAGCAGAAACTGATCGATCTGCAGAAGAAGGTCGGCATTCCGATCAAGGACCTGAAGGAAATCAACCGCCAGATGTCGACGGGCGAGGCAAAGGCGCGCCGCGCGAAGCGCGAGATGACGGAAGCCAACCTGCGGCTGGTGATTTCGATCGCCAAGAAGTACACCAACCGGGGCCTGCAATTCCTTGACCTGATCCAGGAAGGCAACATCGGCCTGATGAAAGCGGTCGACAAGTTCGAATACCGCCGCGGCTACAAATTCTCGACGTATGCAACGTGGTGGATCCGCCAGGCGATCACGCGCTCGATCGCCGACCAGGCAAGAACGATCCGCATCCCGGTGCACATGATCGAGACCATCAACAAGATGAACCGGATCTCGCGCCAGATCCTGCAGGAAACGGGACAGGAACCCGACCCCGCGCTGCTTGCCGAGAAAATGGAAATGCCCGAGGAGAAAATCCGCAAGATCCTCAAGATTTCCAAAGAGCCGATTTCGATGGAAACGCCGATCGGCGACGACGACGATTCGCATCTCGGGGACTTCATCGAGGACCAGGCGACCATGGCGCCGGCGGACTCCGCGGTCTACGCGAGCCTGCGCGATGCGACCAAGGACGTGCTCGATACGCTCACGCCCCGTGAAGCGAAAGTGCTGCGCATGCGTTTCGGCATCGAAATGAACACCGACCACACGCTCGAGGAAGTCGGCAAGCAGTTCGACGTCACGCGGGAACGCATCCGCCAGATCGAAGCAAAGGCGCTGCGCAAGCTGCGCCACCCGTCGCGCTCCGAGCGCCTGCGCAGCTTCCTCGATACCGAGAGCTAAGCACGCACCCCTCTCCCAAGCCGCGGACTCAACCCCGCTATAATTCGTGCCGCGGGTCTGTAGCTCAGTTGGTTAGAGCAGGGGACTCATAATCCCTTGGTCGCTGGTTCGAGTCCAGCCAGACCCACCCTATTTCACACGGCTAGTGACAAAAGCCACCGTTTGTGGATAATGAATCCGTAGCGGGGCCGGATTTCCAGCCGTTGCCGGCCTTGCGCCTTTCAATGAAGAGCCGGGGGCCTGAGTTGACGAAAAGGTTCGCTGCCGCCTTCACCGCCATAATACTCGCGGATCTTGTTGCGGCGTGCACCGATGCCGGGGGCGATGCCGCAAAGACTTCCCAGCGCATCGTGGGGGAATGGAAAAGCGAGTCGATCACCCGGCAGGGAACCCTCACCGCGAAGTTCAATGCAGATGGCACCTGTTTTTTCCGCGAAAGCGGCGGTACGCAGTTGCCCTGCAATTGGGCCGTGCCGGGCGCCGGGCAAACCAGGATAGCGATCACCTTTCCCGGCAAGAGCGACGCCTCTTTCGGCACCGCCGAAGGGGATCGCCTTTTTGTCCACGAGCCTGCCCGCGTGACGTTGTTCGTGCGCGACGAGATCCGGCTTCTGGGAACTTCCGTGCGCGAGTTGTTGCCCAGCTGGGGTCCCCAGCAAAGCCCCCGCTGAGGCGGCAACATCTTCCTCAAGCGGCAACCGGTTTACCGGGCATTCTCACCCTTGAAGATGACCCATACCGTTTTGGCGATAATGTACAGGTCAAGCCGCAGCGACCAGTTTCGCAGGTAGTCGAGATCGAGGTCAATCCGTCCCTTCATCTTGTCCAGCGTCTCGGTTTCGCCGCGGTATCCGTTAACCTGCGCCCAGCCGGTGATCCCCGGCCTGACCTTGTGCCGCAACATGTATCCCTTGATCAGCTTGCGGTACATCTCGTTGTGGACAACCGCGTGCGGCCGGGGTCCTACGATGCTCATTCGTCCCTGCAACACGTTGATAAACTGCGGCAGTTCATCCATGGATGTCCGCCGCAGCAAAGCCCCCAGGCGCGTCACGCGCGGGTCGTCGCGGCTTGCCTGCCGGATGGCGGCGCCATCTTCCATGACCTTCATGGTCCGGAACTTGTAAACAATGATCTCCTGGCCGTCGAGACCGTAGCGGCGCTGCCTGAATATCACCGGCCCGGGCGAACTCAGTTTGACGCCGAGCGCAATCAGCAGCAGCAGCGGGGACACCAAGGTGATGATCAGCAGTGAAAGCACGATATCGCTGCTGCGCTTGATCAGGCCGCTGATTCCGGTGAACGGCGTTTCGCAGACGGCCACGACAGGCACGCCGCTGACGACGTCCATGCGCCCCTGAATCAAATCGGTGACGAAGGTGTCCGGCACGAAATAGATCGAGGCGGTGGTGTCGCGCAGATCGTCGAGCAGTGTCAGGATGCGTTGCTGCGAGGCCATCGGCAACGAGAGATAGATGGCCTCGATATGGTTCTGCTTGGTGAAAGCAGGCAGATCCTGAATCTTGCCGAGCACGGTGTACTCGTCGCGATGTTGGAGACGGTCATGGGTGCGGTCGTCAAAGAAGCCGACGACGTGAACGTCCGAGTAGATGTCGCTGCTCAGGCGCCGGGCCAGTTCGATGCCCTGCTCGTTCATGCCGGCCAGCACCGCGCGTTTGGGCTGGCCCTGGAATTCACGGATCGCCGGCGCCGCCAAACGCAGCAGAAAATGCGCTCCGAGCTGACTCACCGGCGCGATCCACGCCCATGTCAGCAGTACGTCGCGTTCAAAATATCCAAGATATCCGCTCACGTACCCGAAGAAAAAAAGCAACCCGGCAACCGAGAGCCACCCCGCAATGATGTGCCTGATCACGCGCATGGGGCGCAGGTTCAACTGCGCGGAGCCCGGGAAAGTCAGAGAAAACACGATCAGGGCAAGGATCACGTGGTGGGGAGCAAGCGTCCCCTGGATCGACAACGCCACGATCCACAGCGACAGCACCAGCACCAGCGGGCCGAGCGTGATTTCGAACAGATTGAGCAGCTGATCGCGCGCTACCGACAAGCGGGCGGTTTTGCGAAACGCGATTGAAGTCGTATGCTCGGGCACGGTTAGGGATCACACGCGAACGCTGTGGCGCAATCTTATCACTGCCGGCAGGCATCCGTGTGCCTTGGAAGCTTGCGGCGCGGTTTCTAGGCAGTCCGCAAAAGTGCCATTAGAATGGCGCGATGGCCGAACGCGCAACCCAGCCACACCCGCCCGGGCGTTTCTCCTGGATCGTCCGGCACCGCAGCTCGATCCGTAAGGCTGCGTTGGGGCTGCTGGCCGGGATGCTGGTCCAGTCTGCCGCTGCGCAGGAGGCGCTGCCTCTCAAACTCGCGGTGGTATTGGGCGGCTCCGTCATGTGGGATGCCAACGTGTTTCGGCTTCCGGGTTCAGTCGATCCGCTGCTCGCTTTGGGCAAACCCAACAAGGACGATCGCATCAGCACTACCTATGTGGGGCTGCGCATCGACAAATCGTTCGCGCAGCAGCGCTTCCAGCTCGACGTTACCGAAACGACCACGCGGTACAACAACTTTACTTTTCTCGATTTCGATGCGCTGGATTATCGCGGCGCGTGGCTGTGGCATCTGACCCCGCGCCTGAGCGGCGCGCTTAGCACGGAGCACAGGCAGGCCCTTGTGCCGTTCGCGGATTTCCGGGGGTTCCAGCGCAACATCAGCAATACTGACCGGCGAAACTTCAATCTCGACGGCTGGCTGGCCGGCGGCTGGCACTTGCTGCTGGGCGTCTTTGACAGCGAGACGAAATACAGCCAGGTATTTCTGCCCCAAACCAGTTCGCGCTCGAGGGGCGCGGATGCCGGCCTGAGATATATAGCCGCGTCAGGGAGTTCCGTTACCGCGACAAGGCGATCGAGCAAGGGCACTACCATCAACCAGCCGCTCGATCCCGTCAATTTCATTGACGACGGATTCCGCATTCAGGAGAGCGAATTGCAGTCGACCTGGCTGGTGAGCGGGAAATCCGCATTGAATGGCCGCCTGGCGTGGGTCGAGCGCAGCCACGAACATTTCCCGCAGCGCGATTTCTCCGGGATGGCCGGCAATTTCGACTATACCTGGACGCCCACCGCCAAGCTGCGGCTCGTGCTATCCGCCCGGCGGGACATCGGTGCCTGGTGGGATTTGATCTCCAGCTACTCCGTAAGCGACACCCTGTCTTTTACGCCGACCTGGCAGGCGAGCACCAAGACTGTGGTGCGCATGCGCCTCGATTGCGCCCAGCGTGATTACCGCGGGCCAGTCATCGCGAATCCCGGCCCGTTACGGGACGAAACTGTGTGCAGTGCGGGACTTGGCGCAGACTGGACGCCACTGCGCTACGTTACCTTCAGCGCCAACCTGCAGCGCGACCAGCGCTCTTCCAATTACAGCGCTTTCGACTTCCAGGACACCATCGCGGTCGTCAGCGCTTCGCTGATGTTTTGATGGGATTCCAGGCTGTTTTGCGTACGGACAGCCGCGCTGCAATCCGCTTGGTAAGCGTCCAAGGATGGTTTAGACTATTGCGGTTAAGTGAATATCTGGCTGAATTTTGACGCCTTTTAGGAAAATGTCCAAAGCCATGAAACCCCATTTTCGCGTGTGCGTTACCCCACTGATGCTTGCCGTCGCGGTCGCTGCCGGTTGCGGGAAAACCGAGGATAAGCAGACCGCCACGCAGGTCGCTGCCAAAGTCAATTCCGACGAGATCACCGTGTACCAGATCAATGGCATGCTCGCCCGTGAAAACGTCAACCCGGAAGTCGCGGCGCAGGCGAAGCGCCAGATCCTCGAAAGGCTGATCGACCAGCAACTCGCCAGGCAGCAGGCGATCGAGAAGAAGCTCGATCGCTCGCCCAACACTCTGCAGGCGCTCGAAGCCGCCAGGAACGATATTCTTGCCCGTTCCTATCTGGAGCAAATCTCGCTGGCTCAGTCGAAGCCGACGGCCGACGAGGCGAGGAAATACTATGCGGAGCATCCGGAGCTGTTCGCCCAGCGGCGCCTGTTCAACCTCGAGGAGATCGCCGTTCAGCCGGTGGCGGGGCTCAATGCCCAGTTGAAGGAGCAGGTGTCCCGGGCCCGTTCCCTGCAGGAAATCTCGGAATGGCTGAAATCCAGACAGGTCAAGTTCGCCGAGAACCGCGGCGTGCGCGCCGCGGAGCAGATTCCGCTGGAGCTGTTGCCGAAACTGCAGGCGATGAAAAGCGGCGAAATCCAGGCGCTCGAGGGCGGCGCAGGCCTGTATGTCGTGCGCGTAGTGGCCACGGTTTCCTCGCCGGTGGATGAGGCGACCGCCCTCCCGCGGATACAGCAGTTCCTGTTCAATCAGCGCGCGGCTGCAGCGATCGCAGGCGAGATGAAGCAGCTCAGGCAAAAAGCCAAAATCGAATATGTCGGCGAATTTGCCGGCACCGCTGCGGCCGCTCCTGCGGCCGCAACCAGCCCCGCCGCCAACGTGGAGCCGCCCAAACCGGATCAGGCGCCTGCGCCGAACCTCGAGAAAGGCATCCGCGGGCTCAGATGAGCGCGCCTCCCACGATGCTGCCCGGAGCAGCCCCGTGAGTTCGCAGCGATCATTCGGCATCCTCGTACTCGCCCTTGTCGCGTTAGCGTTGATCGCACGCGAGTCCTGGAGCGCCGAGCTCGTGGTCGGGCAGGATTACCATTCCGTCCAATTGCTGTCAGGGACATCGGTTGCCGTTTTGCGGGAATCGCTCGCGCGGGTCGCAGGCGAGCCGTATGCGAGAATCGATAAGCGCGGCGCGGCCTACGCGCTGCGGGTTGGCTACTGGGAAACCCGCGCCGAGGCGGTGCAGGCTGCCAAGGCATTGTTGCCGAAGTTCCGTAACGCCCATGCGCGGATTGCCACCTACCGGCCCGATGCGATCGTTGCCGGCGCCGGAGAACAGTCAAACCGAGCTGCGGCGCCGGTTCCATCAGCGCCAGAAGCTTCGCCGCGACGGATTGGGTCCGCGCAATCGCAGACCCAGCGGCCCGATATGCGTGGATGGCAACCCGTGGTGGGGCAGGACTATTATTCCGTGCAGTTGTTGTCGGGAACATCGGCTGCCGTTTTGCAGGAATCGCGCGCGCTGGTTGCGGACCAACCTTACGCGAGAATCGAGAAACGCGGCGCCGAATACACACTGCGGGTCGGCTATTGGGAAAGCCGCGAGGAAGCGGTGCAGGCCGCAAGGGATTTGTTGCCGAAGTTTCGGGGGGCGCATACCCGGATTGGTCCCTATCAGCCCGAGGCGATCGTTGCCAGCGCCGAAGAGCAGCCGCCGATAGCTGCAGTGCCACTCCCTTCAACAGGGACACGGGTGCCGGGCGGGGGGACGCGAGACACCACAGCGCAAGCGGAGCGCGAGGCGGCAAAGCTTGCCGCAGAACGCGCCGAGGCGGAGCGGCGCGCCGAGGCTGCAGCGCAAGAGCGTATTGCGGCCGAAGAGCGGGCGCGCAGGGAAGCTTCGGTACGGCAACAGGCTGAAGCGCAGGCCGAGGCCGCGGCGCGGGAGCGCGTGGCGGCGGAACGTGAAGCGACGGCACAAGCCGTACTGCGGGAAAAGGCTGAGGCCGAGGCGCTACAGCTGGCTGAATCCCGTCGCGATGCCGAGCGCCGTGCTGCGGCAGTGGCACTCGAGCGCAGTGCCGCGGAGGAACGTGCCGCTCAGGAAGCGGCCGCAAGAGCACAGGCCCAGCGCGAAGCGGAACGGGTAGCGCAGGAAAAATCAGCGGAGCAACAACGCCTGTTGGAACTGGCGCAGGCGCGCGAGCGGGCGGAAGCCGAGGCGCTAAGGCTGGCCGAGTCGCGTCGCGACGCCGGGCGCCGCCCCACCGCTGAGGTTACGCCGTTACGCGCAGAACCTGAACAATCGCAGGCCCAGCTGTCCGGTGTGCCTGGGGTACCGCAACTCGTGGCGGGACAGGATTACCATTCCGTCCAGTTGTTGTCAGGAACATCGATTGCCGTTTTGCGGGAATCACTCGCGCGGGTAGCAGGCGAGCCGTATGCAAGGATCGATAAACGCGGCGCGGCCTATGCGCTGCGGGTCGGTTATTGGGATACGCGCGCCGAGGCAGTGCAGGCTGCCAAAGCGTTGTTGCGGAAGTTCCGGGGTGCGCATGCCCGGATTGCCACCTATCGGCCCGATGCGATTGTCGCGACTGCGGGAGAACAGCCGCCTGTTGCTTCAGCGGCAGTTCCATCGACGCCGGAGGTTCCGCCACCCGGTATTGCGGGTGCGGGAGAACAGCCGCGCCAAGCTTCGGCGCCAGTTCCGTCAACGCCGGAGGTTCCGCCGCGAGGTATTGCGGGCGCAGCCGAGCAACCGCCCAAACCCTCAGCACCAGTTCCATCGACGCCAGCGGTCCCGCTGCCAGGAACGGAGCCGGCGCAGTTGCAGGCTCAGATGCCTTCTGTGAGCCGTGAAGCGCCACAGAATAAACCCGACCTGGCAAGGCAGACCGAATACCAGCTTGGCGCGGGAGACATGATCAAGATCGTGGTGTTCCAGAACCCCGATCTCACCGTTGAAGCGAGGGTGACCGAAAACGGCACGATCAGTTTTCCCCTGATCGGGGAAGTCAAGGTCGGCGGCATGACGATTTCCGCCGCCGAGCAGACCATCGCCAAGGCGCTGAAAGACGGCGGCTTCATCCAGCAGCCGCAAGTCAACATCGTGCTGCAGCAGATTCGCGGCTACCAGGTTGCCGTGCTCGGGCAGGTAAACCGCCCGGGGCGCTTCCCGCTGGATACCCTCAACGTCCGTGTCTCGGAGATGATTGCCATTGCCGGCGGCATCACGGTTGCCACGGGTGCCGATGTTGCCGTCCTGACCGGCACGCGGGAGGGCAAACCGTTTCGCAAAGAGATTGACATTGCGAGCCTGTTCGTCGATAACAAGATGCAGGACGATCTCGTGGTGGCGGGCGGCGATGTGATCTTCGTTCAGCGCGCGCCGCTGTTCTACATTTACGGCGAAGTGCAACGTCCCGGCTCCTACCGTGTCGAACGTAACATGACTGTCCGGCAGGCCCTGGCCCAGGGCGGCGGCCCGACCGCACGCGGCACCGAACGCTGGCTGCGTCTGCACCGCCGCGGTCCCGATGGCAAGGTCGAAATCCTGAAACCCGGCTTCGACGACCCGGTGCAGTCTGACGATGTGATTTACGTGCGCGAAAGTATTTTCTAGGGAAGGCCCATCATGAACCCGCAACAATTCCTGCTGATTCTCCGGGCGCGCTACAAGCTGGTGTTATTCGTCCTGTTCACTACCGTGGTGGTCACCCTCGTGGTAAGCCTGCTGCTGCCCAAGCAATACACAGCTATGGCGTCGGTGGTGGTTGACACCAAATCTCCGGATCCCCTCGTTGGCATACTGCCGGCGATGGCAATGCCCGGATACATGGCGACGCAGGTGGACATCATCGGCAGCGACCGCGTCGCGCAGAAAGTCGTCAAGCTGCTTCGCCTCGACGCCAGCCCGACGGTGAGGGCGCAGTGGATGGAGGCGACCCAGGGCAAGGGCAGGCTTGAGGTCTGGCTCGCCGATCTCCTGCAAAGGAAACTCGAAGTAAAGCCCGCGCGCGAGAGCAACGTCATCATCATCGGTTACAAAGGCAGCGACCCGGCCTTCGTTGCAGCCGTCGCCAATGCCTTCACGCAGGCCTATATCGAAACCAATATTGAATTGAAAGTCGAGCCGGCGCGGCAGTATGCCAAATGGTTCGGGGAGCAGGGCAAGTCGCTGCGGGACAATCTGGAAAAGGCCCAGGCGAAACTTTCGGAATACCAGCGGTTGCATGGCATTGTCGCCGTCGACGAAAGGCTGGACAACGAAACGGCCAAGCTCAACGAACTCTCCACGCAGCTGACTATTGTTCAGGGGCAGACGTCTGACGCCCGGAGTAAACAGCACTCGGGCAGCACTTCGGACACCCTGCCCGAGATCGTGCAGAACCCGACGATTGCGGCCCTCAGAGTCGATGTCGCCCGCGGGGAAGCAAAGTTGCAGGAACTCGCCGGCAACCTGGGCAGGAACCACCCACAGTACCAGCGCGCGGAATCCGAGATCGCCACGCTGAGGAAGAAACTGGAGACGGAAACGCGGCACATCATCAGCGGATTTTCGGCCTCGCGGGGCGTCGGCAAGGAAAAGGAATCGGAACTCACGGCCGCGATCGACGCGCAGAAGAAAAAACTACTCGAACTCAGGACTCAGCGCGACGAACTGGCAGTTCTCATACGCGACGTCGACGCGGCCAACAAAGCCTACGAAGCCGTGTCGCAACGCTTCAACCAGACCAGTCTCGAGAGCCAGTCGACCCAGACCAACGTTTCGGTGCTCACGCCCGCGTCCGAGCCGACCGAGCCTTCGTTTCCGAAGCTGATACTCAATATGATGCTTTCTGTTTTTATGGGCACCCTGCTGGGCGTCGGCGCGGCCCTGGTGCTCGAGATGCTCGATCAGCGCATACGCTCGGCCGACGATCTTGTCGAGATGCTGCAGTTGCCCGTTCTCGGTGTTCTCAAGAAGCAGCCGCGCGGCGCGCCTCGGAGGCTCGCATTCTGGCGCCGTAAGGCGGCCTTGACGGCACAGTAGATCGAATCGATGGCACAGAGTAATTTCATTCCTGCCGCCACCGGCGACGTCGTATTCGGGCACGGCCAGCGCTCGATCGGCGCCATTTTGATCGACGCGGGCAAGCTTACTCCGGAAGAGGCCGAGCGTATCCTGCGCCTGCAGCGCGAGCAGGGTCTGCGCTTCGGTGAAGCCGCAACGCAGCTCGGCCTGGTCACGCGGGCCGACATCGATTTTGCAATTTCGCGCCAGTTCGATTATCCCTACCTGCTGCACGGGCAAAGTGACGTTAGCGATGACCTGGTGGCCGCCTACACCCCCTTCAGCCCTCAGGTGGAGGCGCTGCGCGCCCTACGCAGCCAGCTAATGGTGCGTTGGTTCGATACCGAGCCCGCGCGCAAATCGCTTGCCGTTGTCAGCGCCGCGCGCAACGAGGGCCGCAGTTTCGTCGCGGCTAATCTCGCCGTGGTGTTCTCGCAGCTCGGCGAGCATACACTGTTGATCGACACCGACATGCGCAACCCCTGCCAGCACAAACTCTTCGGCCTTGACAATCGCGCCGGCCTCTCGGCAGTACTCTCCGGCCGCGGCGGGCCGGACACGATCCAGCGCATTCCCTCGCTGGTCGACCTTTCCGTGCTGCCCGCGGGTGCGCTGCCCCCGAATCCGCTGGAACTTCTCGCGCGGCCGCTGTTCGCAAAGCTGATAGGGGAACTCGCCGTGGAATTCGATGTGATTCTCCTCGACACGCCGGCCGCGTCCGAATACTCGGACGCGCAAGCTGTCGCCGCGTGCGCCGGTGCTGCCTTGATCGTGATACACAAGAACACTACGCGCATTTCGCAGGTACGCCGTATCACCGACGCTCTGCAAGGCCGCGCCACTGTCGTCGGCGCCGTGCTCAACGAGTTCTGAACACATGCCCATCGCGCTCGGCGTAAGACCGGCTTCTGGCGCCACGGCCTGGCTTGTATGGCTGCCCGTGGCCGCCGGGCTGCTGGTGCTATACGTTCCGACCTTCTACGACCTTGGCACCACGCTCTGGCAGTCCGACGATCATGCACACGGTCCGATTTTTCTCGCCGTCATCGTCTGGTTGATCTGGCAAAAGCGCGCAGCGCTGTTGGCTACGCCGGCAAACGTAGCGTCGATACCCGGATTCGGATTGCTGGTATTCGGCCTGTTGCTTTATGCCCTGGGTCGGTCGCAGGATATCATCATATTCGAGGTCGGCGCGCTGGCGCCCATACTCGCCGGTGTGCTGCTTGCCACCTGCGGCTGGGCGGGTTTACGCGCCATGTGGTTTCCGCTGCTGTTCGGTGTTTTTCTGTTGCCGTTGCCGGGCTTTTTTGTCGACGCAATGACCGGGCCGCTCAAGCAGTACGTTTCCTTAATCGCCGAGCAGCTGCTTTACGTTGCGGGTTATCCGATCGCCCGCAATGGCGTGGTATTGACCATTGGTCCATACCAGCTCCTCGTGGCGGATGCCTGCTCCGGGCTCAACTCGATGTACAGCCTTTCCGCGCTCGGGCTACTTTATCTGTACCTGATGCGTTACGAGAGCTGGCTGCACAACGGCCTGATTCTGGCCAGCATTTTGCCTATCGCTTTCTGCGCCAACATCGTGCGCGTAATGATCCTGGTTCTGGTTACCTATCATCTCGGCGATGCCGCGGGGCAGGGCTTTCTGCACGGCTTTGCCGGCATGTTGCTGTTCGTCATTGCACTGACGATCCTGTTTGGCTTCGATTCGCTGCTGCTCTTTGCCGGGCGCTTTTTCAGGGGAGGCCGAAAGGCATGAATTTCATCAATTGGCGCATGCTCATTATCGCGTTGCTGATGTTTGCGGGCGCCGGTCTCGCGTGGGCAATGAAACCCACGCAGAAAATCGCCGATGCCAGCAAAAAGCCGGATCTGAATATCATGATTCCGGGCCAGATCGGGGAGTGGAAGATCGATACGTCGATCGTGCCGATAGAACCCAGCCCCGATGTTCAGGCGGCGCTGAACAAGATATATAACCAGACGCTGTCCCGAACCTATGTGGATCCTGCCGGGCGGCGCATCATGCTGTCGATTGCCTACGGGGGCGACCAGAGCGACAGTATGCAGGTGCATCAACCAGAGGTCTGCTATGCAGCACAGGGTTTTGAGGTATTCGGCGCGGTTGCCGGAATGCTGCTCACGCAGTATGGCGAACTTCCGGTGAAGCGGCTCATCGCGCGTCAGGGCGTCCGCAATGAACCGATTACCTATTGGGTTATGGTCGGCGACAAGGCCACGTTATCCGGCCTCAAGCAAAAGCTCGCACAGCTCGGCTACGGACTGACGGGCAAAGTGCCGGACGGTTTTCTGGTGCGGATTTCATCGATCGATCCTGACCGCCAGAGCGCCTATCAGCTGCAAGAGGAATTTATCAAGGCCATGCTGGGCGCGTTGCACGAAAAAGACCGCGCCCGTATCGCGGGCCGTTTTGGTGCCTGATATTGTTATCGTCATACCCATAAGGATATGCAAATCGTGACTGCCATGCCCAAGATCGCACTCATCACCGGCGTTACCGGCCAGGATGGTTCCTATCTCGCCGAATTCCTGCTCGAGAAGGGCTACAGCGTTCACGGCGTCAAGCGCCGCTCCTCGAGCTTCAACACGGACCGCGTCGATCATATCTATGAAGATCCGCATATCGATAACCGCCGATTCATCCTGCATTACGGCGATCTGACCGATTCCACCAACCTCATCCGTATCATTCAGGAAGTCCAGCCCGACGAGATTTACAACCTCGCCGCCCAGAGCCACGTCGCCGTCAGCTTCGAAGAACCCGAATACACTGCCAATGCCGACGCCCTGGGCACGCTGCGCATCCTGGAAGCGATCCGTATCCTCGGTCTCGGGAAAAAGACCCGTTTCTATCAGGCTTCCTCTTCCGAGCTCTACGGCCTCGTGCAGGAAATCCCGCAGAAGGAAACCACTCCCTTCTACCCGCGCAGCCCTTATGCCGTCGCCAAGCTCTACGCCTACTGGATCGCCGTCAACTACCGCGAGGCCTACGGCATCTACGCCTGTAACGGCATCCTTTTCAACCACGAATCGCCGCGCCGCGGCGAAACCTTCGTTACGCGCAAGATCACCCGCGCACTCGCGCGCATCAAGCTCGGCCTGCAGGAGTGTCTTTATCTCGGCAATATGAATGCCCTGCGCGACTGGGGCCACGCCAAAGACTACGTCGAAATGCAGTGGCTCATGCTCCAGCAGGACGCGCCGGAAGACTTCGTGATTGCCACCGGCCGCCAGTACAGCGTGCGGGACTTTGTCAATGCGGCAGCCAGCGAGCTCGGCATGACCATCCGCTGGGAAGGCGCTGGCGTAGAAGAAAAAGGCATCCTGCTCCCCTCGCCCGCGAGCGGGAAAGGGGCTGTGGGAGAGGGCGAACGCGTCATCGTACGTGTCGATCCCCGTTATTTCCGCCCCACCGAAGTAGAAACCCTGCTGGGTGACCCCAGCAAGGCCAAGCAAAAGCTTGGCTGGTCGCCCAGGATTTCCTTCGGAGAACTCGTGCAGGAAATGGTCCGCGAGGACCTCAGCATCGCCGAGCGTGACGCACTGGTCAATAAACACGGTTATCGTGTCATGGCGTATCACGAGTAACGAGCGTCTCGTTTGCGCGGCAGCAGTACGCGTTGCCGGTTACTCGTTTGCGTCAGCATTGTTTTCCGCCAGGAGCCGTAACTCCCGGCGCATCAAACGAAGGAGACTGTATTGGCCTGTCCGCTTTGTCAGGCAAGCGGGGATAGCCCGCACGAGGAAATTTCGACGCCCCGCATTTGCGAACTGTACCGCGAATTTTTTGGTATCGAGGTGCGTCGCCTTTTCCGGGATACCGCGTCGGTAGGATTTGCCGAATGCGCTGCCTGTGGACTCCGGTATTTTTCCCCGATGGTTACCGGCGATGGCGGATTCTACGACGAATTGCAGAAGCAGCCTTGGTATTATCTGGAATCGAAATACGAATATGATTTTGTGGCAGACATGATCGCCCCTGGCGCCAGGGTTTTGGACATCGGCGCTGGAAAAGGGGCATTTGCCGATCGTTTGGTATCGGGAGTGCAATATACCGGGCTTGATTCGAGTATCGAGGCGCGCAGGAAGGCGCAGAACAGGGGTGTGGAAGTTATTAATGAATCAATCGAAGCCCATGCGCTCTCGCATCGGGAACGCTACGATTTTGTGGTTTCGTTTCAGTCCCTTGAGCACGTTGCCGATCCGTGTGCATTCCTGATGGAGGCCGCCGCCTGTATACGCCCGTCCGGAAAACTCGTCATCGTGGTGCCCAGCGATGATTCATTTCTGAGATTTGCCGCGAACGCCCCGTTGAATATGCCGCCACATCACGTTACGCGGTGGCCGGACAGAACGCTACGCGAGATCGCGAAGCTGCTCGGGCTGAAACTGAGTATCGTCCATCACGAACCGCTGCAGGATATTCACAGCGAGTGGGCGTTTTCAGTTATGGCGGGCGCAATCCTGGGTCGCGGCAAGCGTCTTGTCGAGAGACACGATTCGGTTTTTGCAAAGGTGATCTCAAGAGTGTCCGGAATATTGGGGGGCGTGTTGGGCCGACGCCTGCCAAGGGAGTTCTGGCCCTGCGGCCATTCTGTCATAGTGGTTTACACAAAATAGCACGCGTACACCTCACCGCTTGGAAGATTTCGCCATGCCATCAAAAATTTACGTCGCCGGCCATCGCGGAATGGCGGGCTCGGCCATCGTCCGCCGTCTGCAGGCGGGCGGCCATGACAACATTTTGACCCGCAGCCGCGCCGAACTGGATTTGCTCGACCAGCGCGCAGTCTTCGACTTTCTCGAACGCGAAAAGCCGGCATACATTTTCCTCGCGGCCGGCAAGGTAGGCGGCATTCAGGCCAATAACACTTATCGTGCCGAATTCATCTACCAGAATCTGATGATGGAGGCCAATATCATCCACGGTGCCCATCGAGCCGGTGTGAGCCGCCTGCTGTTCCTGGGTTCCAGCTGCATCTACCCAAGAGACTGCCCGCAGCCGATCAAGGAGGAATACCTCCTCACCGGCCCGCTCGAGCCGACCAACGAACCCTACGCGATCGCCAAGATCGCCGGCGTCAAACTCTGCGAGTCATATAATCGACAGTACGGCAGACAGTACCTGAGCGTGATGCCGACTAATCTTTACGGGCCGAACGATCACTACGATCTTGCCAACAGCCACGTCCTGCCGGCGCTGCTGCGCAAGGCACACGAAGCGAAGCTGCGCGGCGACGCCGGGCTGGAGATTTGGGGATCCGGGAAACCCAGGCGTGAGTTTCTGCATGTGGACGACATGGCGGACGCCTGCGTTTTCGTTATGGAGCGCGGGATTACCGAAGGCGTCTACAACGTCGGCATGGGCTCGGATGTGACCATCCGCGAACTGGCCGAAACCATCCTGGAGGTGGTTGGCTTCGAAGGCGAACTGGCGTTCGACGCGAGCAAGCCGGACGGGACACCCAGGAAATTGCTGGATGTTTCACGGCTGCGCGAATTCGGCTGGCAGGCAAAAATCGGGCTCAGGGCAGGGATAGCGCTGACCTACTCCGCTTACCTCGGCTCAACAGAGATCCCCTGACGCTAATGGCAGATCGCGATTCGTTTTAGCGTATGAACATCGCGTTGATTGTTGCCTATGGCGAAATAACCGGCATCGTGGTGGCGGTCACGCTGGCAGCGGTCGTCGGTGTCGGCGTTGCCGTGAGCCGCCCGAAGTACCCGGTTTACCTGCTGCTTGGGGTTCTGATTTTCTTTTCCGCGTCGACCTGGGGACGGCTGGAGGTGACGAGCACGATCTACGATCGGGGCACCGGGCAACTCAATTTTTCGTTCGTAAATCTTTACCTCTGGGGCACCGCCCTGGCCATGGTGCTGGCCGGCCCATTTCGGCGAACCCCCGCAGCCCCCTGTGGGGCGACCAAGTTTTTCTGGTTGTTCAATCTGTTTTTTGCCGCTCACGTAATCGCCGGTTTGGCGACGGACGTTCCATTCTTCAGCATCATGTCCTACAACGGCGTATTGAATATCCTGAACATGAGCGTTCTGATGTTTATCCTGCTGCAGGCTTTCGACAATCCGCGCGATCTCGATGAGCTGACCAAGCTGTTCATGATCAGCGTGTTGGCACGCGGGATTTTCGGCCTGGTGCGTTTTGCGTTCTTCGGCGGAGATCCGATAAATGTCTATGCCAGTTACGAAAAAATCGCGATTAAGCTGACATTTTTTGACATCAACGACAGCCTGACCGCGACCATTGCCGCGTTCTACGCCGCCTGGCGATTGGCTTGGGACGGCAAGACCCTGAAGCCTTCCGGCAAGTGGTTCTACGGCGTGTTACTGGTGGTCGAAATCCTCGTCGTCATTTTCTCGTACCGGCGTACGGCAATTGGCGGCTTCGCCCTTGCGGCGGCGCTGTTCGTCATCCAGCAGCCGAAACCCAGGCGACTGGCCTTTCTGCTGACCGGTTCCGCCGTTTTCACGCTCGGCCTGGGGGTGATCGTGACGGGCAGGTTGCAGCAGATTCGAGGCGCGCGGGGCGGCATCCTGGACGCCTTGCTTCCTGACCTGTTCGGCGGCAGAAGCGGTGACGTGTCGTCCGGGCGCTTCAGCGAACTGTTCATGGCGTTCGATACGATACGCGATCACTGGCTGCTCGGCGCCGGAACATGGTCCGAGTTCCGTGGTGGGGTGATTGCCTATCATTTCGGGGTTTACGACTTCGTGCACAGTGGAGTCGTGCATATCTGGCTCAAGACCGGGCTGGTCGGCCTGGCGTTGTTCCTGGGCGGCCTGCTGAGTTATATCGTTTTCGTTCATGCAAAACGGCGCATGATCGAGCCCGCGCAACGCGCTTTCTTCGAAGCGGCTTTTGCCGGGTTTCTGTTCTCGATACCCAATGTGCTGGTCGGTACCCCGGTTATCGAATTCCGGACGATGTTGTTGTTCGGCCTGGTACTGGCGATTCCATATCTGGCATATCACAGCCGCATGCAAACGGCGGGCGTCAAGCCATGAGCTGGCAACTGGTGCGCAGTTCATTCGCCAACCTGTCGGGCGCGGTGTTACCTGCGCTGGTCGCGCTTGCCACGATTCCGTTTATCGTATCCCGGCTGGGCGAGGTGAATTACGGTGTTCTGACCATGGTAACTGCCATCGTCGGTTATTTCGCGTTGATCGACATCAACGTGACTTCCGCGTCGGTCAAGTATGTGGCGCAGTACCGGGCCACGTCGCAGTTGTCCGAGCTGTATCAGGTGATTACTTTTGGCGCATTGGTCTATCTGGCGATCGGCATGATCGGCGGCGCGCTTATTTTTTTCGGGGCGGACTGGCTGAGCAGGCAGTTGTTCAATGTTCCCCAAAGCCTGGCGTCATTGACGCAACGTACCCTGGAACTCGCGGCCGTTGGATTCCTGTTCGGGCAGATGCAAGTCTATCTCGGCAGCATCCCGCAGTCACTGCAGCGTTTTGACGTTTCGGCGAAAATCGAGGCGGCGTTTGGAGTGCTTGTTCCTTTGCTGACCGTGCTGATCCTCTGGCTCGGTTACGGTCTCTACGAAGTCGTCCTGCTGAGGGTCGTGCTGAGCGCGCTGAATGCGGTGGTAGCCGCAGCCGCGAGCTGGCGGCTGATTCCGGATTTCCGGCTGTCATGGCCATCGCGAACGATTGCCCGGCAGCTGGCTTCATTCAGCGCCTTCTCGTACCTCAGCGGGATTGCGGCCGCATGTTATGCGCACGCCGACAAGTTAATCATCGGCGCGTTGGTTGGCATGGCATCCTTGACGTACTACGTAATTCCGTCAACGCTGATCAACCGCGTACTAGGGCTCACATTTCGGCTCTCCAGCGTGGTCTATCCGGCGGCGAGTGAACTCGAATCCCTGCGCCAGTTCGTCCAGCTGAAGGCGATCTATTTTTCAGCGACGCGCTACGTTTTTTACCTGAACGCGTGCATAGTCGTTTTGGCCTGCCTGTTTGCCGAAGAGATCCTGCATTACTGGATGGGCGAGGAATTCGCGCGTCAGGGGGCGTTGATCATGGTCCTGACGGCGCTGGCCATGCTGGTCGATTCCATGACCAATCTGCCGTCGATGCTGGCGGATGGCATGGGGCATCCCCGCGTTACGGGCTTGTTTTCGGTTTTTCGCGCCGTAGTGGGACTGGTCGCAACGTTTGTATTCGCGACGCTATGGGGAATTGTCGGCGTTGCGGCAGGGCACCTGCTCGTCTCCGTAGTGATGGCGGCATCATTCCTCGTCTACGTGCATCGCGGAACCATACCCTACCGGCTGGGGGAGCTGTTGCGCGAATGTTATCTGGCGACGTTCGCAACGCTCGGTGTTTCATTCACGGTATTTGCTGCGATCAAACCGCGCCATGACCTGGGGCTCTCGGCGACTCTCGGTTATGGCGCAGCGGTCGCCTTTGGCTATGCTTTCTTTGGTTTTTATTTCATTCTCGATGCCGCACACCGGCGCGCCCTTCTCGCCGCCGTGCGCGGGAAATTGCGGTCAAGAGTTTCCGGGCCACCACGATGAGGATTTTGATCGTCAGCGAGGATGTTCCCTATCCCAGCATGGGCGGTCTCGCCAAGCATGCGTTGGTGTTGGCCCGGGCGCTGGTCAGGGCCGGGAACGAAGTGGACTTTCTCGGCGGTAGCCAGCATCCAATCGAAGTTGCGGGAGCCGAGGGGCAGTTCGGCGGGCGGTTTTTCGGCGAACTGAGCGGCCACCTGGCCGGGTGGAAGGAGCATAGCCTCGGCGTATTCCTGCCGCCGAAGAGAATCTGGCTGGCCCGGTGTTTTGCCCGCCGCATCATGCGGCGCGCCCGCGATTACGACGTGACCCATTACCACGGCCATATCCCCAACGTCGCCAGCTATATTCCGGCGGACGTGAATTTTGTCCAGACCCGTCACGATCAGGGAAGCGACTGCCTCATACACATCCGTTTCCGCGATGGCGAAGTCTGCACGCGTCTCGATCCCGCGGACTGCGCCGGGTGCATCACCACGCGACCAAACTCGTTACAACGGGTGATATCATCATCTGCGGTGGACTGCTACCGGCGCGATGTTGCCCGCGCGTTCCGGCGACACAAGACAGTGTTCGTTTCCGAAATGCTCCGGCGTAACTTTGCCCGGACTGCCGGGCCGGCGGACTGGGGCGCGGTGGTGCATAATTTCGTTGATCTGGAAAGTTTGCGCGCGGCGTTGGCCGCGACGCGAGCCCGGAGCCGTGAGGAAAGTAGCGGGGTCGAAGTTTTTGTCGCCGCCAAACTCTGGCCACCCAAAGGGGTCACTTCTTTCTTGCGCACGCTGCTGCCGCGGTTGCCCCGCGGCATGCACGTTACCATCGCTGGCGATGGTCCGGACGAGCCGCGGCTGCGCAGCGATTACGAGGGCGAACACGTGAAGTTCCTTGGTTGGTGTGCGCCCGACGAGACACTACGGCTTGCTGCGAATGCCGACAGGATCGTCGTGCCCTCAGTCTGGGAGGAGCCCTGCGCGACCACGGTATTCGAGGGCTTGTTGCTGGACAAACCCACGTTCGCTCTCGCCAGGGGGGGGACTCCCGAACTCGCGATCTATGCGAGGAGGGCTGATCAGCTGCGCCTGCATGCCGACATGGAGTCCCTGGTCGAGGATCTGGTGAATTTCCGGCCGACGGATGCCACTCGCGCGGAACTGAATGGTGCGGGCGGCGTCGAATATGCGATACAGCGCCTGCTCGCAATTTACCGCGCACCCCGGAGTTCGATCAGATCATGACGCTGCCAACGACGCCAAAGTTTTCCATCATTACCTGCACCTGGAACAGCGAGCCCTACCTGGAACAGTCGATCGCTTCGGTATTGTCCCAGGACTACCCGGAGATCGAATACATCTTCGTTGACGGCGGGTCGACTGACGGTACCATCGAGCGCATTCAACGCATTCCGCGGGAGGTCAAGTTCGTCACCGGAATCCGCGGCGGCATCAGCCGTGCCATGAACGAGGGCCTGCGCCTGGCGACCGGCGATATCGTTGCGCACCTCCACTCGGACGATTACTACCTGCATGGGGGTGTCCTGCGCACGGTGGCGGACAGGATGCGGGCGAGTGGCGCGCAATGGCTGATCGGCCGGTGGATGGAGGACCGCAACGGACAAGTCCTTCCCGAGAGCTATATCGTACCGCGTTACAGCTATCAGCGCCTGCTGAAGAGCAACTTCATCCCGCACGTGGCGACCTTTGTCAGCAAGGCGCTGTTCGACCGCGTTGGCGGTTTTGACCCGCAATACAAGTACGCGATGGACTATGACCTGTGGTTGAGAATCGGCGCAGTGGCGGAGCCGGTTCAGATCGACGAACACCTGACCGTGTTTCGCGCCCACGCCGGCAGCATGTCGACGGCCAATGAGATGGCGACGCTGGCCGAGGACTTCAAGGTGCGGATGGCGCACGCGGGCTGGGGGCCCTATTCGGCTCTCTATCATGGCGCGCATTACGTCGTGAGACGGCTGCGTCTGGCGTGGCATATCAGGGCGACTGCGAAAAAGGAAGCGCGTTGAACCTGTCGCTCGTCATGGCGACCGTGGGCCGGCGCGAAGAAGTCGGGCGCATGATCCGCTCGCTCGCGTCCCAGGATACGCGCGCATTCGAACTCATTGTCATCGACCAGAACGCGGACGACCGGCTTGAACCGGAGGTTTCGAGCGGGCGGGCGGCGGGGCTGGATATCCGGCATGAGCGCCTGCTTCCGCCGGATCAGGGCGCGGCGAGGAACCGCGGGATCGCTTTGGCCCGCTATGAAGCCATCGGTTTTCCCGATGACGACTGTTGGTATGAATCATCCGTGGTGAGCGGTATCCTGAAAAAATTTTCCGCGGACCGGTGCGACGGGGTCGTGGCGCGCTGGCATGAAGAGGATCCACGGGGCGCGCCACCGCACCGGCTTGCAGAGGAAAAGTGGCGGCGCTTTCGCGAAGTCAAAGCGAGCATGATCGCGCAGTTCTTCACCAAGGATCTGCTCGTCAGGCTGTCCGGATTCGATCCGCGTCTCGGGCTGTCGAAGTGGTACGGCGGCTCGGAGGAAACGGAGCTGGTTTTTCGGGCGCTGCGGCATGGTTTTGATCTTCAATACTGCCCCGACATCGTGGTTCATCATCCGATATCGGACGCCGTGCCGTCAGGTGACCTGTTGCAGGCGTGCCGTCAAATCCGCAGACGGGCGCGCGGGCTGGGCGCGGTCTATGCCAAACATCGCCTGTCGCCGTATGTCATCTGCCGCGGATTTCTGGCGCCTATGCTGAAGTCCCTGATTCCGCCCAGGAGTATCGCGGCCATCGTCGTTGGAGGTTCCGTGTCCCTGGGGCGCATCGAGGGATTTCTGAGGTGGCGGTTTTGCGAACGCTGATACCGGGGTGAGCATGATCCTTTCTCGAACATTGTCGAGCGTCATGGCCATGGCTGCAATCCTGCTCGCCGTGACGGGCGTCCCGGATGCAAGGGCGGCCGTAGCGTCGCCGGCCGAACCCGTTCCGCGCGAGTACTTCGGCATGCATTTCCACCGCGCTGATACCACGACACGGTGGCCTGCAGTTCCCATCGGTTCGTGGCGGTTGTGGGACGCGGACGTCGCGTGGCCGCAACTGCAGCCCGGGCCGGGAAAATGGGATTTTCAGCGCCTCGACCGCTACGTCGCCATGGCCAAGCTCACCCGCGCCTCCATCCTGTTGCCGCTCGGCCTGACGCCGAACTGGGCTTCGGCTCGGCCGGCAGAAAAATCAAGCTACTCGCCCGGCAATGCCGCCGAGCCGCGCGATATCGAGGACTGGAAGCGCTACGTGCAAAGGGTGGCAGAACGCTACAAGGGGAAAATTCGCGATTACGAGATCTGGAATGAGGTGAACGTCCGCGATTTTTACTCCGGCAGCGTCGAGACCATGGTGACGCTCACGCGGGAAGCATACGGGATACTCAAGGCGGTTGATCCCGGCAATCGGCTGGTTTCGCCGTCGGTAGTGGGCGGGGGGCGCGATCCGCTGTGGCTCGACGAATTCCTGCAGAAAGGCGGCGGACGATACATCGACATCGTCGGTTACCATTTCTATGTGCCCAAAGGAACGCCTGAGACAGCGCTTCCCCTGATAAGGCAGGTGCAGGGCATCATGACCAGACACGGAATCGGCGACAAGCCCCTGTGGAACACCGAAACCGGTTGGCTGATTCAAAACAACGAGCAGCGGATCGAACCGGGATCCTACGATGCCAGCATCTGGAAGGTTCTCGACCAGAATGACGCTGCCGCTTATCTTGCGCGCGCCTTGATCGTTTCCTGGGCCGCCGGTGTGCGACGTTTTTACTGGTACTCCTGGGACGGGGGCACCATGGGATTGGTCGAGCCGAACTCGAAAAACATGAAGCCGCCCGGCAGAGCCTTCGGTACCGTAGTGCGGTGGCTCGAAGGAGGCCGTATGAGGGATTGTGGACGACAAGGTCCGGTTTGGGTTTGCGCGATGACCCGGCGTGAAGGCGCTGGCGCGCACATTGTCTGGACGGAGGCGGAATCGCCGGTTCCGTTCAGAGTGCCCGGCGCGTGGGGCGCGTCCGAAATCGAGTTGCTCGATGGAACGAAGCGGCGACTGGAGCCGGGCAGATCGGACACCATATCCATATCGCCCGCGCCGATGCGCCTGACGCCCTAGTCTTGTCCTGTCGACCTGACACCCAATTTAGTACCGGCCGGCATTCTCAATCCCGGGCATCGATAAACATGCTATTTCTTCCGGATCGGTCTCAAGCTCCTCACCGCTTCAAATATCCTCTTTGCAAACTTTGACATGGTGGTGTCCTGATGAGACCAAACCTTCGCTCTCCGCATATATCCCAAGAAGGCAATGCGCAACGCAAAACCGGCGTTTAGCAGGTAGCGCAAGCGCGAACGATATATGGCGAGACAATGGAGGTCTCTCTGGACTCCCAAAAATAGATACTTGTAATCGTATTGGCCCCACAGGAAATGGAACTCCTTGGCGGCCCGCTTGATGCACTCGCAAATAGTAAGATAACAGCACAGATTTCCCAGGCGGTAGGCGTTATACGCGGGATTATGCGCCAGCACCGACAAGAAAAAGTTTTCGCCGGTGCGGACAGTGATCGCACCAGCGCAAACACGGCCATCAATTGTTGCGACGCCAACCAGGCCGCGTTCCCGCGCCAGATAGATCAGCTTTGCCGCCTCTGTTTCATCAATGCCCGGAACTTTGTTCTTGTCGAGCATCCTGGCCCGGTTCAGCTCGATGATATCCAGAACATGCTGTGGTTCGATCGCGCCCTTCTCGTAGACAGAGAACTTGAATGACGGAAACGCGTGCATAAGTGAGTTCCGGTAGTTCCGCAAGTTCCTGCGCGTACTCCGTCCCAGGCTTGCGGTGTAATCCTCCGTATTTCCGGGCAGGGGAACGACGATATCTTCGAGACATTCGAATCGCTGGTATTTGAACGGAAGCGACCTGAAATCCGTCTGAATTGCCCGGAACGAGACGACATCGATTGCGCCGAATCCGGAAAAGACATATGTCGCAAAGCGTCTGATATCCTCTTCCTCAATTCGGATAACTTCATTCAGTACCTCCAGTCTGCGGCCGTCGATGCGAAACAGGAAGATGGTGACAAGTTCACGCCCCTTATAAACCACGTACGTGCTGATGTCGTCCAGCTTCCCGCTCACCCGCAACTGTGGAATTGACGAGTAGAGATTTCCATACAACCGTTCCAGCCCGGCTTCGACAAATGACGGAATTTCATTCTCGTAACAGGAGAATGAAATTGAATCCGATTCCGAATTCACCGCTGTCGATGGCTGCGTCAACCCTGTCGTCCTCAGACTGTTGGCCGGTCAGCCGGGAGCGGCGCTCAAAATGTCACGCCCTTTTCCATTAGAATGCTTTTGACGATCCCGACACTATGAAACTCGACAATTTCGAGGATATCGAACTGCACTCCAAAGGCTTGTTCCAGCTCCGCAACCAGGTTGACCGTGGCAAGCGAATCCCAATTCGGAGTGGTCTCGGGAGACGAGGTTTCCGTAACGCTTGCGGCCTCCACCTTCAGGACATCGGCGAAAACCCGGAATAATTGTTCTTCGTTACGCACGATTCGCAACGACCCCCTCACTGATCGAATCTATCCATGCCGGTTGGGGGTGGTGCGACGGCAATTTGAGTGTGTACCGGCGATGGTCCTCGCTGCCACCCTCCCGCCTTGCCATGCCAAGGCGCTCGAACAAATCCTCAACCTGCTGGTTCTTCGACGTGCGCAAATATTCTGCGTGCAGCTCTGTATAGCCCATGGCCGATGCGCGCGCCAGAAGGCTTGACCACAGTGCCTCCTCGGCACCGCGCCCAATGGCGCGGCAACTCAGCAGGAAACTGTCGAGCGTCAGTTTTCCCGATGCGGAATCGCCCAGCGCAATCACCAAGCCGACGATGCCCTGGTCGCCAAATCGATCGCTCAGCGAGAGCAGCAGCAGGATATTGGCGCCGACGGCCCGCAGGCGCCGCACGTCGGCCTCGGTATGCCGGCGCGTGGTGACGTTGAACTGATTGGTTTTGCCGAGCATCTGTACTGCGCGCGGTATGGTCGCATCCTCGACTTCGGCAATCCGCGCCTGCAGTTGAAGAGTAAACAGAAAGGCTTTCGGATCCTGGCTGTTCGATTCGAGCTTGCGCCGAGCCGCCTGCGCCGCATAATCGCTGCTTCGGCGCTTGTCCTCTTCGCTGGTGCGGTACGCGTCAAAGGCGTGACATTGCGTCAAAACCTGCAAAGTATGCAGCGGATCCTCGCTTGCCTCCAGGACGCGCACCTCAGGCAGGCGGAAATGCATGCGTTCGCGTTCAAAGCTCTGATCATCCACGAATACGAAGCTATCCGGTCCAAGATTAAGTTCCTGCGCGATGTCCAACAGATTTTCATCTTTTTCGCGCCAGTTCACCCGCAGCGCGGCGAAATCGTCCAACTTGAGCGGCATATCGGGCAGCGTCGAGAAGGCCTGTTCTACGTCCGCAGAATTGTTCTTGCTTAACAGCGCCAGCAATACCCCGCGACGCTTAAGCGCCAACGCATGTAACTGGATGCGGCGGTACACGTTGCCGGGAAAATCATGACCGATCTTGAGGCCGGCTACGCCGTCTTCACCCAGCACCCCCCCCCACAACACGTTGTCCAGATCGAGAGCCAGCACTTTGGCGGGGGGCACCAATAACGGTCTGAGGCTGTCCGCCAGCGCGGTGGCGAACGACATCAGCAGGCGGCTCGAAATGGGTTGGCGCGCGTACAAATCCATCTTCAGATCAAACGCCAAGGCACCGGCGTTCGCCGCCCAGCCCGAAAAGTCGAATAGATGTATCTGCGAATTGCGCGCGGCCAACTCCAGCAGTGTCTGATTGATTCGCAGAATGGCATGCCTCGGCGCATGAGGTGAATAGATATCGTTCATCCCTGCGCTGGACGCGCTTTGCTGCGGCAGGGTACTCAGAAACAATGGCGCAGCAGCGACTTTTACGTATTGCGTGCACAAGCTCTCGATCCGGCTGATCACCTCCGTTGCCGCGCGTTCGCGGTCTTCGGCGCTCAACGCGTCGTGTTCGAAAGCCAGACGGGAATGCAACTCCTCCAGGCGCCACAACACCAGCAGCGCATCCGGTGCGGCCTGCAGCATCGCCGACCTGTCATCGAGCAGCAATTGTTCGATGGTTTCCAAATCTCCCACGATGATCTCGGGGCGACACGGCAGCGTTGCCAGTCCCAGGGTCAGGGCGTCGAGCTGGGTTTCCACCGTGAAGGTCCGGCAGATACCAAGCCGGAATGGTCGCCCCTGCTGCGCCTGCGGCAGCGCGCGAATGGCGCTCAACGCTTCCCGAATTGCGGCGATCCGGCCGGTCCCGGTTGCTGCGGCGACCAGTCCGGCTACGGACTCGGGCCATCCTGTTGGGGTCTGCATAAATCGCTGTCCCCGGAAATTACGGCATCCGCGCCCCGCCTGTCACGGGCAGGTTGACGCCATTGATGAACGCTGACTGCGGCCCTGCCAGAAACTGCACGGCGTTCGCGACGTCCTCAGCGCGGCAAAGGCGGCGCATCGGATTGCTGGCTGCTTCAACCTGTTTTACGCGCACTGATATGTCCTTGACGTAGGGCGTCTCGATCAAACCAGGCGAGACTGCATTGCAGCGTATCCCTTTGGGGCCGAGCTCCGTCGCCATCGCGCGCACCAGACCCCACGCCCCCATTTTTGCCGCGACATACGACGACATCTTCGGCGGTGGCGCGTCCAGGACTGCCTGCGGCAGAACGGTGATGATGAACCCTCCCGGTTGCATACTGGCCACCAGATTCTGTGCAATGCGCTGGAACGCGGCCACTTCAACCTGCCAGTGGGCGTGCAAGTAACCTTGATTCAGGGGATCGCCAACTTCAACAAAATTCAAAGGCGCTGCAGCCGCATGAACAAAACCATCGATGCCGCCCTCGTTCTTCGATTGCGCCAATCCCGCTTCAATCTGCTGATCGTCGTGCAGGTCCACCGCATGAAACGATGCCGCATGCTCGCCCAGCGAACCGGCCAGCTGTTGCAGGCGCTCCGGATTTCTCCCCCACATCACCAGCCGGCAACCGACTGCAGCCAGCGCCCGGCAAATCGCACCACCGATTTCTCCGCTCGCCCCGGTTACCAGCACGCGTTTGCCAGTCAAATCCGACGGCCGGTTTTCCTGACGCTCGCCGATCATCATTACCCTCGCTGTGCCATCAAGATACACTTCCCCGGATGCATCACTCACGCCTGATATTACCAGATCCAATGTGCGTGTCGCCGCCTGCACCGCGCTTACCCGTGCCTCGAAGCGCAAGGTGTCGCCGATGCGTATCATCTTGCGCCAATTGATCTGAAACGAGGTCCAAAGCGCACCGTGGCCCGGGATATGAACCCCGATCAGGGTGGATACAAACGCCGCCGCCAGCATGCCATGCACGACCTGACCGCCTGCCGGCCCACGTTTTCCAAAGGCGGCATCGACATGAAGCGGATTGGTATCGCCCGTCAATTTCGCAAATGTGTCGAGTTCCTGAAGCGTAAATTGATGGGTCAATACCCGACTGTCGCCGACCTGCCAACGGATGGGTTCGGTCATCGCTGTCTACCGTTGCCTACAAACTGGCATCACCATCGTACAAACAGCCGTACCAGACATTTCCGTCCTTGCATCTTTCCCGCAGACTCGGGGCCGCCTTGTACCAGAACATCCAGGATTGAAGTTGCCGCGTGTAGGCATGCCCCGCAGCAAGGCGATTCCTGATTCTCGCTGGAAAACCGATCAGTTCCAGTATATGGCGACCCTCCGCGCGCGCCTGTCGAAAAGCCGCATTCAGGAGTGTATCGATCACGCGGGGGTCGTCATTCTCCGCGATCAGATCGGCTATATGACTTCGCCTGAGCCCGCTGCCCCGGGAATCCTCGCTTATCAGCACGGCATACCCGACCAGTTTGCACGAGCGCCGGGCGCAGACAAACTTCGCTTGCCGTGCGCCCGCCCCGAGATTGCCGAAATGCCAGCGCAACGCGAGCCGCGAGCGATCCGCCAGCAGGCATTGGTGCCGCTCCGCCACGGTGCGTTGCCAGAACTCGTCGAATTCGTCTCCGATGCCGTGCGGTTCCAGCACACTGGTTCCCAGGGCTGCAGAACCAGCCAACGGACCGCGCCGGCGCAATAGACCGTCAATTTTCAAGGCGGGCGTAAGGACCGCACCACCGGCAGTGGCTAACACTGAGCCATACCCGCGGTTGCGCAAAACGGACTCAACGAGTCCGCTCGTATTGACTATCCAGAAGAGCGCCTTGTCGTAATCAGGCTGGGGAATCTGCTCTGACTTGCACATCCGGAACACAGACGCGGAAGGCGCGTTAGCACTGGTATTAAGAAAAAGATCGACATTTTTCTGGGCAAAAAAAGCGGCCACCAGTCGAAGCGTTTGGCTCCGGTAATCAACATTGACCGCAAACTTGTGTGCCGCTGCGGCCAGCAAACGTTTACCCTGAAACTGATAGTGCATGGGAATATTGCCAAGATAGCCACCAATCTCGCCCGCTTGCTCCAGCACCCAGCCGATCGGCATAGGCTGGTTCTGCGGCATAGCCGGATTTTCCTGCCATAATCCTACCCAGCAATCCATCGGCCACTGAGTGGCCAGTCCGTTCCTGATCACCACGTCACGTACCGCTGCATAATCCGAAAATTGTACTTCCCGCACAATGCAATCATTGGTTGTCATATGCTGAGCTCAATGGCACTATTTCCAGGAGGACGAAACGGGAGAAGACTGATCGCTGAATGGGTTACGATGGAGGTATCGTGACTTCATGGCCACCACTTGAGGATTGGCATTTGAAGAATGCTAACAGGATTGAGCGTAGACAGGAATCGGTCAAGCGGTTTCGATGCGGTTTCCTGCGGTCGGGTCGCGAGCAACGGTTCAGCGTCCTGCCGGCGGAGGAACTGGCGCGCGCGCAATCAAATCGAGTACTATCGCGCCGATCGTCCGAATTACGCAGTCGCCGGCACGCCGGCCCGGCTGGAATATGATCGGATCAAGTCCCACCGAGAACTCCATGGAAAACCCGGCCCTCTTCACAACCTCCTGGGACGACGGCCATCCGCTCGACGCGCGAGTGGCCGAGTTGTTGTCCCGGCACGGGTTTCAGGGCACGTTTCATCTGCCATTGTCGAACCGCGAGGGATTTCCGGTGATGCCCGCGGCCGAAATGCGGCGCTTGGGGGAGGGGTTCGAGATCGGCTCGCACACGCTCGATCACTGCCCCCTGAAGACCGTTGGCGTGGCAGAGGCGCGCAGGCAGATCGTGGAAGGAAAAAACCAGCTCGAGCAGGTCCTGGGGTATCGCGTGAGCGGTTTCTGTTATCCCCGGGGGCAATGCACCGGGAAGATCCGGCGAATGGTAGTCGATGCCGGATTTGACTATGCCAGAACGATCGCAAACTTTCACCGGACATTGCTGGCTGATCCTTTTCGAATGCCGACGACGATCCAGTTTTTTCCCAAGGAATACACCCCTGCTCATTCTGTACTGGGAAAGGCGCTCAGAGTGCTCGTCAGGAAATCCATCCGGCGTGGCGAATGGGGGCGGCGGAAGGAGCTGTTTTCCGTTTTTCAGGGGAACGGGGGCGATTTCATGTCCCGCCTGCAAGCCATGCTGGATTACGTGTGTCTTCATGGCGGAGTGTTCCATCTGTGCGGGCATTCGAGGGAGGTGCAGGAATTCGACGGCTGGCGGCAACTGGACAGCTTTCTGCGCTATGCCGCCGAGCGCATTCCGGCGGAACGGCGGCTGAGCAATCGCGAAGTGCTGCGGTATCGCGCCGCGAATGGCGGCTGATGTGGTGATTCATTCCAGCAACGGAATCCAGCAGGCGCCGGGCAACCCGGCGCGCCAACCTTCCCAATCCGTGCCCAGGGTTGCGCTGGTTACCAACATCCCGGCGCCTTACCGCGTGCCGGTTTACAATCGCATAGTTGCTGACGGCCGCATCGACCTCATCGTGATTTTCTGCGCCGAGCGGGAGCCGGATCGCCATTGGGACTATCAAGAGATGGCGTTCAATCATGTGGTACTGCGCGAGTCATACTTTACCTGGGATGGCCGCTACGTGCACAATAACTTCGACGTACTGGAGCAGTTGAAATCCATTGATCCCGCCGTGGTCATTACCACGGGCTTCAATCCCACGCACCTGTATGCTTTTGCCTATGCGTGGTGGCATGGATGCAAACACATCGCTTCGACCGATGGCACGTTGGTGTCGGAGCGGAATTACACCATCGTTCACAAATGGCTGCGACGTTTCATTTTCAAGCGCAGCGGCGCTTTCATCGGCGCGAGCGACGGTTCGTTCGAGCTGTTTCGCTCCTATGGTATAGAGAACGACCGGCTGTTCAAGGCGCACCTGTGTGTCGATAACGAGCGCTTTCGGGACGCCCGGAGTCAGGCCAAGAGCTGCGATCTCATGTTCTGCGGCCGGTTGACTGCGGTGAAGCAGCCACTGTTTGCGATCGACGTGGCAGAAAGGGCCGCGGCATTGCTGGGGCGCCGCGTTTCTCTCCTGTTCGTCGGCAGCGGTGAGTTGGAACCGCAGTTGCGTGCGCGGGCGGCGCGCGCGGCGGGAGTCGATATTGACATCCGCGGCTTTGCGACCCAGACGGAACTACCCGGCCTGTACGGTTCGGCCCGGATATTTCTGTTTCCCACGCTGTGGGACCCATGGGGTGTGGTCGCCAACGAAGCCTGCGCCGCGGGGCTGCCGGTTATTTCGACGCCATTCGCCGGTGCGGTTGGGGAAATTATTCAGGATGGCGTGAACGCTTTCGTAAGGGCCTCAGACCCTGGAGAGTGGGCAGCCGCGGTGCAACGGTTGCTTATCGACGACGATCTGTACCAGGAGTATTCACGCAATTCGCTGCGTTTGGTGGCGGGCCATAATTACAACGCGGCAGCAGCAGGCGTGATCGACGCGTGTCTTGCATCACTCGCCCGGGCCGCGTAATGTCAGCGCTGACCCCGGGGCGGCCGCTGCGCGTTTTGGTTGCACATAACGCTTACCAGCAACGCGGCGGTGAAGACGCGGTAGTCGATGCCGAGATTCGGTTGCTGCAGGGGCGCGGCCATGAGGTCGAACTTTTTCCGCGCCACAATGACGAGATCGACCAGATCGGAAAAATTGCGGCGGCGGTTCAGGCGATCTGGTCCGTGCGCACGATTAATGATCTGGCGCGCAGGATTGCGGTCTTCAAGCCGGATGTGATTCACGCTCACAATACCTTTCCGCTGATCTCTCCTTCGCTGTATGCGGCTGCCGCTCGGGCGGGGGTTCCGATCGTGCAAACGCTGCACAACTATCGCTTGCTTTGTCCCCAGGCGATGTTCTTGCGCGATGGCCGTGTTTGTGAAGACTGCCTCGGCAAGTTCCCCTGGCGCGGCGTCGTGCACCGCTGCTATCGTGGATCGGCGCCGCAAACCGCCGTTTTGGCATTGATGCTCGGGATCCATCGCGCCATGGGCACTTATCGCGAAAAGGTGACCCGCTACATCGCACAGACCGAATTCTCCCGGCGCAAGTTCATTGACGGCGGCCTGCCGCCAGAGCGGATTTCGGTCAAGCCGAATTTTGTCGATATGCCGCGTGGCAAGGAACGCGAAAGGAGCGGAGGATTGCTTGTCGGCAGATTGTCCGGGGAAAAAGGTATTGCGGTATTGCTCGATGCGCTGAATCGCATGCCCGGCAGCGGCGTCGATATCATCGGCGTCGGACCTGAGGACGCGCGGCTTCGCGTCCATAAGGGGGTACGCCTTCACGGGTGGCTGGAACCGGCTGAGGTCGCGGAGCGGATGCGGGCGGCGGCTTTCCTGGTGGTGCCGAGCCTCTGGTACGAAGGGTTCCCCCGCGTTATCGTCGAGGCATTCGCGTGTGCCCTGCCGGTAATCGCCAGCCGGCTGGGCTCCATCGCTGAGATCATCCGGGACGGCGAAACGGGCCTGTTGTTCGAGCCAGGAGATGCGGCGGACCTCGCGCGGAAACTGGCCTGGGCCGAGGCAAACCCGGCGGCCATGCGCGAGCTGGGTATGAAGGCCCGTCGCGATTACGAGGAGAAGTACACGCCTGCGCGCAACTACGAACGGTTGGTGGCGATTTACGTCCAGGCGATCGGCGAGCACTCGCGCGCAACAACGGTTGCGTGAGATCCGCCGGTTGCAGTTCCGCCTGGCCCGGGCTGTCGGATGATCAGGGTTTCAGAATCAATCCGCAAAACTGGTTTCCATATCTGCCCAGCAAGTTGTCCAGCGTGAACTTGAGCGCCCGGATTAAGTTGATGCCCCCGGTGCCGCCTCCAAGTCTTACGCCCAGGCGATGGTATTTGATATTGTGGTGCCAGAACGAGAAACTCAAGTTTCTGAATGACTCGGCGCCAAGGTAGCTGCATGCCACATCCTGTACCAGTTTCCGGTTCCAGCGGAAAACGTAATTGACTGCCTCATCATTTTTCTCCCAGCGGGTGCCTGCCAGCCGTCCCACCAGCGAATCATGGGGTTCCAGAAAAACGACGCCGGCCGACGCGATCCTGAGCATCTCGGTAAACCCCTGCACGGGGCTCGGCAAATGATGAAGGCCGTCCTGTATCAGCACGATCTCGAAGGCATTGTCCTCAAGCGCCGGACTCAGGGCATTCAACACCAGCCCCTTCAGGCGCGGGTCCCGCGCGAGCGCCGCGGCAACGCCGCCGTCCGAAATGTCGGAAATGGTCACGTCCCGGTAACCCATGTCGCACAGGACGGATCCTTCCGCGCCTTCGCCGGCGCACAATACCAGTATTCTGCTGTTCCCAGTAATGCGGCCCGCGGCGGCGGCCGTGAGGCGTCGAAAAGCCTCGCGCAGGCGCCAATGCGTCACGTAATCCACGAGCGGGTCATTCAGGAGGAAATGCGCCCGGGTGCCCTCGGCGTACATCCTGTCGTGGAAATCCCGCTGTTTGTCCATCAGATCCATATTGGATTCGCTTGATCACTCATGCGGGGCCGCAAACTTGCGTGGTATCGAATAATGCCTGCAACCATTGTTCACGTGCCGTTCTTCGGCAGTCCGGGACGTGGCGATTCTACGCGATGGACTACCTCCCGGGAAGGGCGGCTTGAGCGACCGGCGCGTCGTCTCGCCGCCGGAATCGAATCCCGGTCCCGGCGGCGACGCTGTCGCGCCGATGTTTCCTGCTAGACTGAACGGAGCTATTCGGCGGACAAGGAATCCCCATGACTGTTCGATGCATCTATTGCAATTCCAATGCGCAGGTAGACTGGGGCGGAGAATTCTTCAAATGCCGTTCGTGCGAGCTGGTCTATCGCAGGACGATGCCGGGGGAGGCGGATCTCATCGAGATGTACTCGCAGTGTTATTCGCAAGACAAGATCGTCAGCGGCGACACTGACATGGATTCCGGAAGTGTCGCATTGCGCAACCATGCGGATTTCATCGGATCGATGCTCAGGCCCCCGGCACGGGTGTTAGATTACGGCGCAGGCACTGGCGAATTGGTACAGTTGTTATCGGACCGGGGTTACCGTGCGACCGGTTGCGAGCCGTCGGCGAACGCGCGCGAGGAAGCGAGGCGTAAATACGGATTCAGCTTGTTCTCGTCGCTGGATGAAGTTCAAGAAGGTTCATGCGATCTTGTCGTCGCGGTCGAAGTGGTCGAGCATTTGTCGAAACCGTGGGTCATGTTTGAAAAATTCGCGGATTTGCTGGCCCCGGAGGGCAGGGCTTACATCGCCACGCCAAGTACGAACGGATTGCTGGCCAGGCTGCTGAAGAGCCGATGGCGGGAGGCGGCCAAGCCGTTTCATCTCGTCTTTTTCAATTACCCGGCGTTGGACAGGATGGCGCTCGCCGCGGGGTTTCGGGCGACGAAATACATACGGTATTCTCCGTTGACAGCCGACTCGGTGCGTTCCCGTTTCGCTCACAGAACGCTGCAGTTCGCGGGCCTGTACGGGGGCGTAAGAGCCATCTGCTATAAGTGAGAAAAGCCCGAGCGCGCTTTCTTCCGGTCAGGCTCCGGATTTTTTGCCGCCGGGTTTGCGAAGAACGCACGGATTCACTAGGATGGCGGCGTGGACAACCAGGCCCTCTTTACCACCTCATGGGACGACGGCCATCCGCTCGACGCGCGTGTGGCCGAATTGCTGTCCGCGCACGGGTTTCGAGGCACGTTTTACATGCCCTTGTCCAATCGCGAGGGCCTGCCGGTGATGACTTCCGGGGAAATGCGGCGCCTTGGGCAGGCGTTTGAGATCGGCTCGCACACGATCGACCATTGTTACCTGCAGACCGTGGACGGGGCAGAAGCGCGCAGGCAGATCGAGGGGGGGAAAACCCGGCTCGAGCAGATCCTCGGGCAGCGAGTGAGCGGGTTTTGTTATCCCGGTGGCCGCTACACCTTGGAGCACCGGCAAATGGTCGTCGATGCCGGATTTGACTACGCCCGAACGGTCGTAAACTTTCACCGGATGCTGCCGGCCGATCCTTTTTGCATGCCGACGACTATCCAGTTTTATCCCCACGAACGCAGCGTATTCGTGAAAAATCTGCTCAAGCAGGGTGAGTGGCGGCGGCGCAGCAGCCTGTTCTGGGTCGCCGTGACAAATCAGGAGCTCATGCCCCGCCTGTGCGCGTTGCTCGACCGGGTGTGCGCGCGCGGCGGCGTGTTTCATCTTTGGGGACACTCGTGGGAGCTCGAAAGATTCGACGGATGGCGGCAGCTGGACAGCTTCCTGCGCTATGCTGCCGGGCGCATTCCGGCCGAGGGCAGGCTGAACAATCGCGAATTGCTGCGGTATGCTGTCGCGAATAGCCGCTGATTGACCTGCCTTCTTTTCCAGTCGATCTTGAAAAATACCTTCGACAAGCGCGTGCGTGTTCTGGTGGCGCATAATGGCTACCAGTACCGTGGGGGGGAAGACTCGGTGGTCGATGCCGAAATCGCGCTGCTGCAACGGCACGGCCACGAGGTCGAGCTGTTTTCGCGCCACTATGACGAGATCGACCGGATCGGGAAACCTGCGGCGGCGGTTCAGGCGATCTGGTCAGTGCACACGATTGCCGAACTGACCAACCGGGTTGCGGCGTTCAAGCCGGACGTGGTCCACGCCCATAATACTTTCCCGCTGATCTCCCCTTCGCTGTATGCGGCCGCTGCGCGGGCGGGGGTTCCAGTCGTGCAAACGCTGCACAACTTCCGCTTGCTTTGTCCCCAGGCGATGTTTTTGCGCAATGGCCACGTGTGTGAAGACTGCCTCGGCAAGTTCCCCTGGCGAGGCGTTCTGCACCGCTGCTATCACCGATCAGCGGCGAAGACTGCGGTTCTCGCGTCGATGCTCGGCGTGCACAGAACGATCGGCACCTACCGCAGCAAGGTGAGCCGTTACATTGCGCTGACTGAGTTCAGCCGCACCAAGTTCATTGCAGGCGGGCTGGCGGGCGAGCAAATTGCGGTCAAGCCCAATTTTGTCGATGGGCCGGCGCCTGAAGCGGAGCGGACGCGTTCGGGGGCGTTGTTCGTCGGCCGCTTGTCGATCGAAAAAGGGACGCGCGTCCTCGCCCGCGCGGCTGCGATGCGCCAACACGCGGTGTTCGACGTCATAGGCACGGGACCGGAGCAGGCCGCGCTGGAGGCCTCGCCGGGCATTCGTCTGCTCGGCTGGAAGGATCCGGAGGCGGTCTATGCCCGCATGCGTGAGGCGTCCTGTCTGGTGGTGCCGAGCATTTGTTACGAGAATTTTCCCCGCACGATCGTGGAGGCGTTCGCCTGCGGTGCTCCGGTGGTGGCGAGTCGGCTGGGCGCCATGGCGGAAATCGTTCGCGACGGCGAAACCGGTCTGCTGTTCGAGGCCGGCAACGCCGACGATCTCGCGCGGAAGTTGACGTGGGCCGAGGCAAATCCCGCCGCGATGCGCGAAATGGGCGCAAACGCGCGACGCGAGTATCAGGAAAAATATACGCCGGAGGCGAATTACCGCCAGCTCATGACCATCTATGCCGATGCCATCGCAGCAGCGCGGCGCAAATCTGAGGGCGGCGCGTGACGGGCCGACAATCCGCGAGCGGTGAAAACGCCCGGCGCGGCGCTTACGTACTCGGCGCTTTTGTCGATGCGCTGACCTGGGATGAGGTGCTGGCGCGCATTTCTGCGTGGGCGGCGGCGCGCGAATCGCGCTACGTATGTCTCTGCAACGCGCATATGGTGGTCACGACCAGGCAGGACAATGATTTTCTGCGGGTCGTGAATGAAGCGGATATGGCGACGCCCGACGGCATGCCGGTGGCCTGGATGCTGCGGCGGCTGGGGTTCCACGGGCAGCAACGGATCAGCGGCGCCAACGTCATGTGGCGGTACTTTGAGCTGGCTGAGGCGCGCAGCCAGGCGGTTTATTTCTACGGCAGCACCGAGGCGACGCTGACGTTGTTGTCCGCGAAGCTGCGGGAGGCGTTTCCTCGATTGCGTATTGCGGGTACCTATTCCCCGCCGTTTCGCGCACTGACGGCGGAAGAGGACGCCGCGGACGTGGCGCGCATCAACGAATCCGGAGCCGGAGCGGTGTTCGTCGGCCTCGGTTGTCCGAAGCAGGAAACCTGGATGGCAGCGCACCGGGGCCGAATTCGCGCGGTGATGTTTGGCGTTGGCGCCGCGTTCGAGTTTCACGCCGGCGTCATCAATCGGGCGCCCTTGTGGATGCAGCGATACGGCCTGGAGTGGCTGCACCGCCTGTGGTCCGAGCCTGGACGTCTGTGGAAGCGCTACCTGGTGACCAATACCCTGTTTATTCTGGGTGCGTGTCGCCAACTGATGTTGGGCCACGGGAATCGCATCCCTTGAGCCAGGCCAACCTCTTTGCCTATCTGGTCGGGATACTGGCGTTCGAGTCGCAGCGGAGTGCCCGGCCGCCCGGACAGGTCAATCGCCTGGCGCGCGAAATGTGGCATGCGGCTGCCGGGTCCGTTTGGGCGCCGCCACCGAAAGGTAATGTTCCGTTGCCCGAACTCGACGCCCTCGGCATCGAGCGCCTGTGCGCCCTGGCCGGAGAGCAAGGAGCCGCGGCCGCAATGCTTGCCGCGTATGGTCGGGACAATCCGTTGACCGTCGGCGCGTCGGCCCTACACGCTTCTGCGGGGTACAGCCTGCCGCCGGCCAACGAAGAACTGTACAGGGAGTTGCTGGCTGAGACGGCAGGCCGACTGCAGATCCTCAACGACAAACCCGAGGAGACCGCCGAGAGCACGTTGCGCGCGCTCTGGCAGGCGGCCACTGGCGTTCCACTGTCGGTGGAACGCGCCGCCGCAATTCCGCTGCCCGTACTCGATCCGGCCGCGGTCGCGGGATTGCGCGAACGCCTGGCGCAGCGTTTCGCCGGTGTTCCCCTGGCGCATCTGACCGGGCGGCAGCGCTTCATGGGCATGGAACTGGAGGTTGGCAAGGCTGCGTTGGTACCGCGCAAAGAAACCGAATTGCTGGGTTCGGCGGCGCTGGCGGTGTTGCGGCTGATGGCCGAAACCCAGGCAACGCTGCGGGTGATCGACGTCTGCACCGGTGCGGGCAACCTGGCGCTGGCGCTGGCGATCCATGAGCCGAAGGCATGCGTTTACGCGTCTGACCTGTCGACCGAGGCAGTCGAACTGGCGCGGCGCAACGGCGCGCGGCTCGGTCTGGGCCAGCGCGTGGAATTCCGGCAGGGTGATTTTCTGGCGCCGTTCGCCAGCGGCGAATTCGACAGGAACGTGGACCTGCTGGTCGGCAATCCGCCGTATATTTCGAGTGGCAAAGTCGGTTCAATGCCGGCGGAAATTATCGGCCACGAGCCGTCGCTCGCGTTCGATGGAGGTCCGTTCGGCGTGAAAATCCTGCAACGCATGATCACGGAATCCCCCCGGTTTCTGCGCCGCGGCGGGTGGCTGGCTTTTGAAGTCGGGCTCGGCCAGGGACCGGCCATCATGGACCGGCTGGCGCGCAATCCGGCGTACGCGGATCGGTTCGCGATCGAAGATTCCACGGGGGCGATCCGCGCCGTGCTCGCGCATGTCTAGCCGCCTGATTTTGGAGCGCCGGAGCGCGGCAAGCGGTCACCCGAGGCCGCGCCCCAATTTCTGAAGACAGTATTTGGCGGCCCGCCGCCACGTGATCCATTCACCGCTGCGGTCGCGGTAAATGATCCCGCGATCCAGCATTTCCATATCCTCCGCCGGCAGGCGCCAACCCGATGCACCACAATTGTCCCTGACGTGCTCGACCCGATCGCTCTTGGGGATAGCGACCACGCCCGGCCTGGAAATGCACCAGTTGAGCGCCACCTGTGGAACCGTCCTGCCATTTTTTTTCGCGACGAGTTGCAGGACTTTCCCCGGATCTTTTTCGGCCAGAGAAGACAGGTTGTGGCCCAACGGACTGTAGGCGATGATGGTAATGTTCTCTTGCTGACAATACGGCAGAAGATTCCTTTCTATCGTCCGGTTCGCAATGCTGTAGCTGACTTGATTCGCCGCGATGCGGTGCCTGCTCAGCGCTTTCTGTGCGCGCTTGAGCTCGTCCAATGCAAAGTTACTCAGCCCGATGAATCTGATTTTTCCCTGATCGACCAGTTCTTCCATCGCTCCCATCGTCTCATCGATGGCGACCGTATAGTTCGGCCAATGGAGCTGATATAAATCGATGTGATCCGTGCCCAGCCGTCTGAGACTGTCGTCAGCGGCCCGCAGCACGTCGGCGCGTCTGAAATGTTTGGGCGCGACCTTGGTCGCCAGGAATATCCGGGCGCGCATGCCCTTGATTGCCTCGCCGACCACGGTTTCCGTGCCGTAGATCTCCGCGGTATCGAGAAAGACTGCTCCCAGAGCGATGCCGGCCCGCAAGGGCTCAATACCCCCCGCGTAGCACCAGGTACCGATCCCGATATCCGGAAGCATCAGATCGGTGTCGGCAAATCGCTTGTAGTCCATGATTTTGTCGGGCAGATGATGAGTCGCGAAACGCCGGTGCGCAGTCCTTTTCGAAGCGCTGCAGGCTAGTATAGCAATTGCTGGTTCGCGTGCCTCCCGCACGGTACAATAGGCCTCGAACATGGAACCCGTGAGAGCTCCCAAATCGAATTTCCTCGCTCGACTGCGTTGGCTGATCCTCGGGGGGATGCTGCTTGTTTTCATAGTCTACTTTTCGCTGACGCCAATCTCGATAGAACTGATGGTGGCGCCGGCGTTCACGCTCACTCCCAGGCAAGGTTATTGGGTGCGCAAGATCGGGCACGTGATCGCCTACGCCGCACTCATGTTCTGGCTGGGGAGACGCTACGAGGCATTTGCCACGCGCAGGACGATCGCTCTGGGGTTGGTGGCCTCGGGTATTGTCCTGGAAATCGCCCAGGGCCTGATCGGCTATCGGCACTTCCGATTTTCCGATATGGCGATCAACGCGGCGGGCGTGGTTCTGGGATGGGCGTTGGTCTCCTCGCCGACGCAGAATTTTCTGCGGAAATTCTTCAGGCGCTAGCGGCGTTCGTCTTCCCGATGGAGGTCAGGACGTCCTGAATGCCACGGCGCCCGCGCCGCTGGGCTATAATGATCCGGCACGTGAGGCCGGCAAAAAATTCGCGACCGGTCGTGGTTGCCAACAGACCGGGGTTCGCACCCGATTGCAGGTGTTAATGGGCATCACCGTCAAGAGTAACGCGCGGATTCGGGAATGCAGACCTGACGATCTCGCGATTGTCGCCGCGCTGTTCCAGCGGATCCTGCGGAACGGCGAGAAATGCAATCTGGCCACGCTCGAAGCCTACCTGAAGAGTCTGTATTTCGAACATCCGTGGCAAGACCCGGAACTTGCCTCGCGAGTCAGCGTGTCTGCTGACGGGAGAGTCAACGGTTTCGTCGGGGTGTTGCCGCTGCGGATGACTCACCGGGGAACGCAGTTGCGCGCCGCGCTGGTGGGCTCGCTGATGGTTGACAACCCGCAGCAGGACCCCCTGGCGGGAGCACGTCTGCTGCGTTCCTTCCTCACCGGTCCGCAGGACTTGTCGATGAGCGAATCCGCGAATTCACTGGCGCAGCGCATGTGGCAGCGTCTCGGGGGCGGTACCGCTCCGGTCTACAGCATGGACTGGGCGCGTGTTTTTCGTCCCGCCCAATTCGGCGTCGCGATGCTCAAGCCGCCGACCTGGCTGGCGGGCTTGCTGCGCCCGCCCGGATTTGCGGCTGATACCCTGTTGGGCGCAGCCAAATCGCGCCGCTTTCGGATCGAGCCGGTCGATCCCAGGGTCGAGAGGGCCGATATCGGCACGCATGAACTGGTGGCGCTGATCCGGCAATTTGCGGCAGGTTATGAACTTGCTCCGGCGTGGGACGACGCCAGCCTGCGCTGGTTTCTCTCCCAAGCAGTGCGCAAGGACCCTTTTGGCGAACTGATCAGCCGGGTTGTCCGCGCCAGGAACGGGACGCCTCTGGGCTGCTACCTCTATTACGGTCAGCCGGGCGGCATGGCCATTGTGCTGCAGATATTCAGCGGGCCGAAAAACGCCGATACCGTGGTCAAATGCCTGCTGGCCGACGCGAATGAGCGCGGTTGTGCTGCGGTGCGGGGGCGCGTTCAACCGGACTTGCTCGACGCCCTGCAGCAGAACGGCTGCATCTTCAAGCATGTGGCGTCGCTGACGATCCACGCCAGGAACGCGGAACTGCTTGATGCAATCCGCGCCGGCAACGCGTTAGTGACTGGCCTGGCCGGGGAGACGTGGACGCGGTTGATTCACGGGAAATTCGTCTGAAAGCCTAGGTCGGGAAGGGCTCTGCCGATGTGCGGCATCGCAGGTTATTACGGACGCTCCAATACGCCGGTTCCTGCGCTCGAGATTCTCGAGCGCATGATCGGCACGCTCGCGCATCGCGGTCCGGATGCCAAGGGTGTCCATGCCGACAGCGACGTGGGGTTCGCGCATGCGCGCCTCTCGATCATCGACATCGCCACTGGCCAGCAGCCGATGGCGAATGCAGACGGCACGATCTGGATCACATTCAACGGCGAAGTCTTCAATTACGTCGAGCTGCGCCGCGACATGATTGCGCGCGGCCGGCGCTTTCGAACCGATTCCGATACCGAGGTGATTCTCCAGCTCTACGAGGAAATGGGAGCGGATTGCGTCACGCGGTTCAATGGCGATTTCGCGTTCGCCATTTGGGACAGCCGCCGGAACCTGTTCATGCTGGCGCGCGACCGGGCCGGCGTGCGGCCGCTGTACTACACGAGCCATGGTGGACGCCTTTATTTCGCATCGGAAGTGAAGGCGTTGCTCGAAGCGCCGGGAATAACCGCCGAGATCGATCCCATCGCCCTCGATCAAATATTCACGATGTGGGTTCCGCTGGGCTCACGCACCCCGTTCAGGAACATCTCTGAATTGCCTCCGGCCCATGTGTTAATTGCGGGTCCGCGGGGAATTCAGGTGCGCCCCTACTGGCGGTTATCCTTCCCGGAAGCGCGCGACGAAAAAGCGCTTGACGGTCGCGCGGAGGGCGAAATCGCTGAGGATCTGAATGCGCTGTTGTTCGATGCCACGCGGATACGGCTGCGCTCCGATGTGCCGGTCGGAGCCTATCTCAGCGGCGGACTCGATTCATCGCTCATCACTGCAATGATGAAGAAACTCGCGCCGGAGCGGCTGCGCACCTTTTCCGTGAAATTCGAGTCGGGGGAATTCGACGAAAGCGCGTTTCAGGATGAAATGGTTCGCGCGCTCGCGACCGAGCACACCTCCGTCACCTGCACGGCAGCCGATATCGGACGGATGTTTCCCGAGGTCATCCGCCATACCGAGCGGCCGATCCTGCGCACCGCACCGGCGCCGCTTTTCGCACTCTCCGACCATGTGCACGCCAGCGGATTCAAGGTCGTATTGACCGGTGAGGGCGCCGACGAGGTGTTTGGCGGATACGACGTCTTCAAGGAAGCGAAGGTGCGGCGATTCTGCGCGGCTCAGCCGGGATCCCGCCGGCGGCTGCTCCTGCTGCAGCGGCTCTACCCCTATCTGCCGGCGCTCAAGAACCAGTCACAGAAATATCTGGAGGCGTTCTTTTCCACCGCAGCCGACGACCTGGCAGATCCTCTGTTCGCGTATCTTCCCCGGTTTCGCACGACCGTTGGCGCCAAGAATTTTTTTTCCGCGGAGTTGCGGGACACGCTGCGTGGCTACGATGCGCTGGCTGAATTGCGCGAACGGCTGCCTCCCGAGTTCGGCCGCTGGCATCCGTTGTCGCAGGAGCAATATCTCGAGACCACGTATCTGCTGCCCGGCTACATTCTGTCGTCGCAAGGCGACCGGGTCGCAATGGCGCACTCGGTCGAAGGCCGCTTTCCGTTTCTCGACCATCGCGTGATAGAGTTTGGCGCCCGTCTTCCGCCGCGGCTCAAACTGCGCACGTTGCGCGAGAAACATGTCCTGCGCCAGGCGGCAGTGCGCCTGCTTCCCGCGGCCATCGCGGACCGTCCGAAACAGCCCTACCGGGCGCCGGACAGCCAGTCCTTTACCGGACCGCAGGCGCCGGCGTTTGCGGCGGAAATGCTCGCCCCCGACCGGGTTTCCGCGCTGGGATTGTTTGAGCCGCGCGCGGTCGAGAAGCTCGTCCGCAAATGCGGCAGCGGGTCGTTCGTAGGTTTTCGTGACAACATGGCGTTTGTGGGAATACTCTCGACCCAGATTCTCGGGCAACAGTTTTTCCGCGCCAGCGGCTTGCCGCGGGTATCATCGAAGGCAGCTTGAATATCTTACCGGAGGCAGAGGTGCAGACCGATATCGAACAAAAAATCCGCCAGTTCATCACGGATAATTTTCTGTTCCGTGAGGATCGCGCCGCGTTGAGCGACACGGAGTCACTACTCGACGCCGGTGTGATCGACTCGACCGGCGTTCTGGAACTGGTCGCATTCCTCGAGACCGAGTTTGGCCTCGCAGTCGATGATGCCGATATCGTGCCGGAGAACCTGGATTCCATCAGCAGTATCGCCGGCTACATCAAGGGAAAAACCGCATAGCCATGCGCGTCGAGCAATTCCTCGAGGACAGCAGTCGCCAATTTCCGGAAAAAATCGCGGTCGTTGCCGGCGACAGGCGACTGACATTCAGGGAGATCGATGACGCATCCGATCGCCTTGCCGCCGCGCTGCGCCGCCACGGCGTCATGCGCGGCGATCGCGTCGTCGTCTTCATGGACAATCGCTGGGAGGCGGTCGTCGGCATCTTCGCAGTGTTGAAAGCGGGCGCCGTATTCAGCCCGATTAATCCGACCACCAAAGCCGACAAGCTTGCCTACATGCTGAAGAACTGCCGGGCTGCGGCGGTGATCACGCTCGCCCCGCTATTGCCGGTCGCGCGCGACGCCATGGCGGAAGCGCCCTCGGTAAAACTCGCCGTCGTCGTTGGCGCCACGGGCAGACCTGCGGTGCCTGGGGGCATACGGTTCGAAGACGCGCTCACCGATCCCGGCGCAGTGCCGTCCGATGTCGCCGGCATCGATCTCGATCTGGCCATGCTGATCTACACGTCGGGGTCGACCGGCGTTCCCAAGGGCGTGATGATGACTCACCAGAATGTGGTGGCTGCCGCGACCTCGATCACCACCTATCTCGAAAATACGCCCGACGACATCATTCTCAACGTTCTTCCGATTTCCTTCGATTACGGCCTGTATCAGGTGCTGATGGCGATGCGGGTCGGGGCGACCCTCGTGCTGGAGAAATCGTTTGCGTTTCCCCAGGCCATACTCAACAGGATTGCCGCCGAAAATGTCACCGGCTTCCCGCTGGTGCCGACGATGGCGGCAATCCTGCTGCAGATGAAAGACCTGAAACCCGGCGCCTACCCGCATATCCGTTACATCACGAACACGGCCGCCGCGCTGCCGCCCGCGCACATCATGCGCCTGCAGGAGCTTTTTCCCCGGACGCGGCTGTACTCGATGTACGGGGTGACCGAGTGCAAGCGCTGCACCTATCTGCCCCCGGAGCAGCTGGCAAAACGCCCGGGCTCGGTGGGTGTTGCCATTCCCGGCACCGAGGCCTACGTGGTTGACGACGCGGGCCAGCGCGTTTCCCCCGGCACGGTCGGCGAGC
>Ga0080064_1001200_pt1 | contig 55652 bp, 53 predicted proteins | sample Subgrocontami54m_FD_69260 | JGI IMG/M metagenome (GOLD analysis project Ga0080064, IMG submission 69260) | Subsurface groundwater microbial communities from S. Glens Falls, New York, USA - GMW46 contaminated, 5.4 m (SPADES assembly) (version 2) ...
CAATGGATTCGGCGCTTCATTTTCTTTCACGGCAGGAAACATCCGCGGGAAATGGGCGGGCCGCAGGTCGAGGCGTTCCTGTCGCACCTCGCCACCGCCGGTCGGGTGGCGGCTTCGACGCAGAACCAGGCGTTGTCCGCGTTGCTGTTTCTTTACCGCGAGGTGCTGCTGGTCGATCTGCCGTGGCTGGATGGGGTGGTGCGCGCCAAGCGGCCCAAGCACCTGCCGGTCGTGCTGAGGGAGAACGAGGTCCGTGCGCTGCTCGCGCAGCTCGAGGGCACGCGCTGGCTGGTCGTGAGCTTGCTGTACAGCTCGGGGATGCGCCTGCTGGAGGGATTGCGGCTGCGCATCAAGGATGTCGATTTCGAGCGCCACGAGATCACGGTGCGCGATGGCAAGGGCGCGCGTGATCGGGTGACGATGCTGCCGGACCGGCTGGCGGCGCCGCTGCGCGAGCATCTGGCGCGGGTGCGGGGTCTGCACCAGCGCGATCTCGCCGAAGGCTTTGGCGAGGTCCATATGCCGTTCGCGCTGGCGCGAAAATACCCGAAAGCCGGGCGCAGCTGGATCTGGCAGTACGTCTTTGCGTCGGGCAGCCGTTCGGTCGATCCGGCAGACGGCGTCATTCGGCGGCATCATCTGGACGAGAAGATCGTGCAGCGCGCAGTCGCTGCGGCGGCGCGCGCCGCGGGGCTTGCGAAACCCGCCTCTCCTCATGTGCTGCGCCATTCGTTCGCCACCCATCTGCTTCAGTCCGGATACGACATCCGCACGGTGCAGGAACTGCTCGGGCACAAGGACGTGTCCACTACGATGATCTACGCACGTCCTCAACCGCGGCGGGCGCGGGGTGATGAGCCCGCTGGGGCCATATCGATCCCGGGCCTGAGTTGCAGAAGCAGCAATAATTCGTAACACCTTCAAGTTGCCGATTCTCCCTGCCAACGTTATAAGCGAGGGGGCGCTTCCGCCGCTGCGGCATGAAGTTCCCTGCCTGGCCGCCCATCCCATGACCGATCCATTCATCGATCCCCGCCCTGGCGTTGCCCCCGAGGGGCGCGACTCACGCCGCATCCCGCGCCGTGGGGGCCTGTGGCTGCTGCTGGGGCTGATCGCCACGGGTGCGGCGTGGTACTACCTGTACTACGTGAAACAGCCTGCCGAGGCGCCGGTTCCCCAGCAATCGGCGCGGCCCGGCGGCGCCCGCAAGGGCGGATTCGACCCCAACCGGGCGATGCCGGTGATCGCGGTGCCGGCGAAAACCGCCGACGTGCCGGTTTTCCTCGCTGGCCTCGGCTCGGTCACGCCCCTGGCCACGGTGACGGTGCGCACGCGCATCGACGGGCAGTTGATGAAGGTGCTGTTTCGCGAAGGGCAGATCGTACGCTCGGGCGAGTTGCTCGCCGAGATCGATCCGCGCACCTACGAGGCGCAGCTCGCCCAGGCCGAAGGCCAGATGGCGAAAGACCAGGCGCTGCTGCGCAATGCGCGGCTGGACCTGGAGCGCTACCGGACGCTGTTCCAGCAGGATTCCATCGCGCGCCAGCAGCTCGACACCCAGGAATCGCTGGTGCGGCAATTCGAAGCCACGGCAAAAGTGGACCAGGCGGCCATCGATACGGCGAAACTGCAGATCTTCTACACCAGGATCACCGCTCCCATCAGCGGCCGGCTCGGGCTGCGCCAGGTCGATGCCGGCAACATGGTGCGCTCGGGCGACGCCGGCGGCATCGTGGTGATCACGCAACTGGAGCCGATCAGCGTCGTCTTCTCGCTCCCGGAAGACCACGTGCGCGCCGTCATGACCAAGCTGCGCGGCGGCGAGAAACTCCCGGTCGAAGCCTGGGATCGCGCGGAAAAAAACAGGCTGGCGAGCGGCACCCTGCTCACCGTGGACAACCAGATCGACAGCGCCACCGGCACGGTGAAGCTCAAGGCCGGGTTCGACAACAGGGATTTCAGCCTGTTTCCCAACCAGTTCGTCAACACGCGCATGCGGCTGGAGGTGAGGCGAGGCGCAACCGTGGTGCCATCGGCCGCGGTGCAGCGCGGCAGCCAGGGCACGTTCGTGTACGTGGTGAAGAACGACAGTACCGTCACCATCCGCCCGGTGAGCCTGGGGCCGGTGCACGGAGAGAACGTCGCCATTGAAAAAGGACTCGCTCCGGGCGAGGTCGTCGTCACCGATGGCGCCGACAAGCTGCGCGAAGGCGGCAAGGTCGATGCCGGCGCTCGCAACGCCGCTGCCGGCGGCACTGACAGCCGCAACAGCGGCCGGGGCGAAGGGCGAAGAGAGGGTCGAGGTGAAACAGGCAAGGGAGAGTCTGGCCAGGGCGGCGCTCGCAAGAGCGCTGAAGGCGACGGCCCGCGACGCGGTGACGCCGGCGCCACGCGGCGCGGCGACCGCGGCGCGCCGCCTGCGCCGTAGCGGCGGCCTGCCCAGCCGATGAATCCCTCACGCCTGTTCATCCTGCGTCCGGTGGCGACCTCGCTCCTGATGCTTGCCATCGTGCTCGCCGGCATGGTGTCCTACCGGATGCTGCCGCTGTCGGCGCTGCCGGAAGTGGACTACCCGACCATCCAGGTGGTCACGCTGTATCCCGGCGCCAGTCCCGAGGTGGTCACCTCCTCGATCACCGCGCCGCTGGAACGCCAGTTCGGCCAGATGCCCGGTCTCAGCCAGATGGCCTCCACCAATTCCGGCGGCGCCTCGGTCATCACCCTGCAATTCAGCCTCGAGCTGACCCTGGACGTGGCCGAACAGCAGGTGCAGGCGGCAATCAATGCGGCGGGCAACCTGCTGCCGCAGGATCTGCCGGCGCCGCCGATCTACAGCAAGGTCAATCCGGCCGATGCCCCCATCATCACGCTGGCCATCACCTCGGCGACCATGCCGCTGCCGAAAGTGCAGCACCTGGTCGATACGCGCCTGGCGCAAAAGCTTTCGCAGCTTCCCGGCGTCGGCCTGGTGAGCCTCTCCGGCGGCCAGCGGCCGGCAGTGCGCATCCAGGTAAACCCCAAGGCCGCGGCGGCCTACGGCCTCAGTCTGGATGATGTGCGCACGGCGATCGCCAATGCCAATGTCAACCAGGCCAAGGGCAGCTTTGACGGACCGGCGCGCGCCTCCACCATCGATGCCAACGACCAGCTCAAGTCGGCCGCGGAGTATCTCAACCTGATCGTTGCCTGGCGCAACGCACGGCCGGTGCGCATGGCGGACATCGCCATGGCGGTGGACGACGTGGAGAACGTGCGGCTTGCCGCCTGGGCTAATGAATCCGCTGCGGTGATTCTCAACATCCAGCGCCAGCCGGGCGCCAATGTCATCGAAGTGGTGGACCGGGTCAAGACGTTGCTGCCGCAGTTGCAGGCCACCCTGCCCGGCTCGGTGGAGGTGAGCCTGCTCACCGACCGGACCACCACCATCCGCGCCTCGGTCAGGGACGTGCAGTTCGAACTGCTGCTCGCCGTAGCGCTGGTCGTCATGGTCATTTTCGTCTTTTTGCGAAGCGCGGCCGGGACGCTCATTCCGAGCATTGCCGTGCCGGTCTCCCTGGTGGGCACGTTCTGCGTCATGTATCTGGCCGGGTTCAGCATCAACAATCTCACCCTGATGGCGCTGACCGTGGCCACCGGCTTCGTCGTGGACGACGCCATCGTGATGATCGAGAATATCTCGCGCTACATCGAAAAAGGCCACGCCCCGCTGGAAGCGGCGTTGAAAGGCGCCCAGCAGATCGGCTTCACCATCATCTCGCTCACCTTCTCGCTGGTGGCGGTGCTGATCCCGCTGTTGTTCATGGGCGATGTCGTGGGGCGGCTGTTCCGCGAATTCGCCATCACCCTGGCGGTGGCGATACTCATCTCCGCAGTGGTGTCGCTGACCCTGACGCCGATGATGTGCGCGCGCCTGCTGCGGCATGTGCCGGCGGAGGAACAAAGCCGCTTCTACCGGGCGAGCGGCCGCTTCTACGAGCGCATCATTGCCCGTTACGGCGTGGCGCTCGACTGGGTGCTGGCGCGCGAAGCCGCCACCTTGCTGGTCGCTCTGGCCACGCTCGCGCTCACCGTGGTGCTCTACGTCCTCATTCCCAAGGGATTTTTTCCGATACAGGACACCGGCGTCATCCAGGGCGTGTCCGAAGCGCCGCAATCGATTTCATTCAGCGCCATGGCGCAGCGCCAGCAGGCGCTCGCCAGCGCGGTGCTCGAGGATCCCGCGGTGGCAAGCGTTTCCTCCTTCATCGGCGTGGACGGGATCAACGCCACGCTCAACAGCGGCCGCATGCTGATCAACCTGAAGCCGCTGGCGGCGCGCAACGCCGATTCGAGCCGCGCGAGCGCTCTGGACGTGATCCGGCGCCTGCAGCCGCGCCTGGCGCAGGTGGCGGGCATCACGCTGTGGATGCAGCCGGTACAGGACCTGACCATCGAAAACCGCGTCAGCCGCACCCAGTACCAGTTCAGCGTCGAGGATGCCGACCCGGCCGAGCTGAGCCTGTGGGTGCCGCGGCTGGTGGCGCGGCTGCGGCAACTGCCGCAACTGGCCGACGTGGCCAGCGACCTGCAGGATGAGGGCCTGCAGACCTATGTCGAAATCGACCGGGCGGCGGCGAGCCGGCTCGGCGTGACGCCGGCGGCGATCGACAACGCCTTGTACAACGCCTTCGGCCAGCGCCTGGTGTCCACCATCTTCACCCAGACCACGCAGTATCGGGTGGTGCTGGAAGCCGCGCCGGAATTCCGCAAGGGCCCGGCTGCGCTCGCCGACATTTACGTCAATTCCAGCCTGCCCGGCGCCGCGGGGGGCGCAACCGCGGGCATGACTGCGCCCCCCCGGCAGGTACGCCTCGGCAGCGTGGCGACGATCAGCGAAAAACCGGCGCCACTGGTCATCAACCATCTCGGCCAGTTTCCCGCCGCGACCATCTCCTTCAATCTCGGCCGGGAGGGCAATTCCCCCGCGTCGCTCGGACATGCGGTGCGCGCGATCCGCGACGCGGAACGCGAGCTGGGCCTGCCGGCCGGGCTGCAGACGCGCTTTCAGGGCGCCGCCCTCGCCTTCCAGGCGTCGCTCGACAACACCCTGCTGCTCATCCTTGCCGCCATCATCACCATGTACATCGTGCTGGGTGTGCTTTACGAAAGCTACATCCACCCCATCACGATACTGTCAACCCTGCCCTCGGCCGGCGTCGGCGCGCTGCTCGCCCTCATGATCGCCGGCAGCGACCTCGGCATCATCGGCGTCATCGGCATCATCCTGTTGATCGGCATCGTCAAGAAGAACGCCATCATGATGATCGACTTCGCCCTGGACGCCGAACGCAACGAAGGCAAGAGCGCGTTCGAGGCGATTCGCCAGGCGGCGCTGCTGCGCTTCCGGCCGATCATGATGACCACCCTGGCGGCGTTGCTCGCGGCGCTGCCGCTCGCGCTGGGCAGCGGCGTGGGCTCCGAACTGCGCCAGCCGCTGGGCATCACCATGGTGGGAGGCCTGTTGCTGTCGCAGCTGCTCACCCTGTTCACCACGCCGGTGATTTACCTGGCGTTCGACAGGCTGGCGCGGCGCTACGGTCCGGGACGCCGCGCCGCGGCGGGTGAAACACGATGAAACACAGCGTCAACCAGATCGTGATCAACCGCTTGATCAACCGCGCGATTGACCGCTCGCCATGAACCTCTCCGCGCCGTTCATCGACCGGCCGGTCGCCACGACCCTGCTGACCCTGGGTGTGGCGCTGGCCGGGATCATGGCGTTCCAGCTGCTGCCGGTCTCGCCCCTGCCGCAAGTGGACTATCCGACCATCTCGGTGCAGGCCAGTCTGCCGGGCGCAAGCCCGGAGACGATGGCGGCGACGGTGGCAACACCGCTGGAACGGGCGCTCGGACGCATCGCCGGCGTTACCGAAATGACCTCCTCGAGTTCGCTCGGCTCGACGCGCGTGGTGCTGCAGTTCGACCTTGGCCGCGACATCGACGGCGCCGCCCGGGAGGTGCAGGCGGCGATCAACGGCGCGCGGACCCTGCTGCCCACCGGACTGCCGGGCAATCCGACCTACCGCAAGGTCAATCCGGCCGACGCGCCCATCATGATCCTGTCGCTGACCTCCGCATCGATGACCCAGGGCCGGATGTACGATGCCGCTGCCACCATCCTGGCGCAGAAATTCGCGCAGGTGAAAGGCATCGGCCAGGTGACCGTCGGCGGCAGCGCCCTGCCGGCGGTGCGGGTCGAACTCAATCCGAACGCCCTCAACAAGTACGGCATCGGTTTCGAGGAGGTGCGCGCCGCCATCGCCGCCACCAACGCCAACCGGCCCAAAGGCACCGTCGAGGACGGCGAGCGGCAGTGGCAGATCTACGCCAACGACCAGGCGAAGACGGCCGCCGAATACCTGCCGCTGATCGTGGCATACCGGAACGGCGCCGCGGTGCATCTGGCCGATGTGGGCGAAGTGCTCGACTCGGTGCAGGACCTGCGCAACGCCGGGTCGGCCAACGGCAAGCCCTCGGTGCTGGTGATCCTCTACCGCCAGCCGAACGCCAACATCATCGAAACCGTGGACCGTATCCGCGACGTGCTGCCGCTGATGCGCGCCTCGATCCCGGGCGCCATCGATCTCGAGGTGGCCCTGGATCGCACGCCGACCATCCGCGCCTCGCTGCGCGAAGTCGAGCGCACCCTGCTGATCTCCACGGCGCTGGTGATCCTGGTGGTGTTCCTGTTTCTGCGCGACACAAGGGCCGCGCTGATTGCCAGCGTCGCGGTGCCGATCTCGCTGCTGGGCACCTTCGGCGTGATGTACCTGCTGGGATACAGCCTCAACAACCTGTCCCTGATGGCGCTCACCATCGCCACCGGCTTCGTCGTGGACGACGCCATCGTGGTGCTGGAGAACGTGCGGCGCCATATCGAGCGCGGCATGAAGCCGATACAGGCCGCGCTGCTCGGCGCCCGCGAAGTCGGTTTCACGGTGCTGTCGATGAGCGTGTCGCTGATTGCCGTATTCATTCCCATCCTGCTGATGGGCGGGATCGTCGGGCGCCTGTTCCGGGAATTCGCCGTCACGCTGTCGGTGGCGATCCTGGTGTCCCTGCTGGTGTCGCTCACCACCACGCCGATGATGTGCGCGCGGCTGTTGCGCCAGCGCAACGACAACACTTTGCGCGAGCGCAACGACAACACCTTGCGCCGGCGCAGCGACAACACCTTGCACGAGCGCAACGACAAGACACCGCGCCAGCGCAACGGCATGGCGCCGGAGCGTCAACCCGGCCGCGTCGGTCGCGCCGTGGAAAACGCCTACGCCGCGGTGCTGCGGGGCTACGAGCGCTCGCTCGGCTGGGCGCTGCACCACGGTCCGCTGATGATGGTATTGCTCGCCGCCACCGTCTGCCTGAATGTTTACCTGTACGTGGTCATCCCCAAGGGCTTCTTCCCGCAACAGGACACCGGCAGGCTGATCGGCAACATCCAGGCGGACCAGAGCATCTCCTTTCAGGCGATGCGCGTGAAGCTCGCCACCTTTGTCGATATCGTGCGCGCCGACCCGGCCGTGGAGAACGTGGTCGCGTTCACCGGCGGCGGGCGCAACAGCGGCTTCATGTTCGTCACCCTGAAGCCGCTCGGTGAGCGCAATCTTTCCGCCGACCGGGTAGTGGCGCGCCTGCGCGGCGCCCTGGCGCGCGAACCCGGCGCCAGCCTGTTCCTCACGCCGGTGCAGGACATTCGCATCGGCGCTCGCCAGAGCAACGCCCAGTACCAGTTCACGGTGCAGGCCGACGAGCTGGCGGAGTTGCGCGCCTGGGAGCCGCGGTTGCGGCGGGCCCTTTCCGAGTTGCCTGCGCTGGTGGACGTCAACACCGACCAGCAGGAACGCGGCCTGCAAACCTCGCTCGCGATCGACCGCGACGCGGCGGCGCGCCTGGGGATCACCACCCGCATGATCGATGCGACCTTGAACGACGCATTCGGCCAGCGGCTGGTCTCGACCATCTACAACCCGCTCAACCAGTACCGGGTGGTGATGGAGGCCGCCCCGCAGTACTGGCAAAGTCCGGAATCCCTGAAGCTGATCCATGTGATCGCAGCGGACGGGTCCGCGGTGCCGCTGTCCGCCTTCAGCACCTACGGTCCGACCAATACCGCGGTCAGCGTCAGCCACCAGGGGCAGTTCGCCGCCTCCACCATCTCGTTCAACCTGTCCCCCGGCGTATCGCTGTCACAGGCCACCGACGCCATCCGCGACACCATGGACCGGATCGGCGTGCCGACCTCGGTTCACGGGACTTTCCAGGGCACGGCGCGCGCCTTCCAGGCGTCGCTGCAAAGCCAGCCGTGGCTTATCCTCACCGCACTGCTGGCGGTGTATATCGTGCTGGGCGTGCTCTACGAGAGCTTCGTTCATCCGCTCACCATCCTCTCGACCCTGCCCTCGGCCGGGGTGGGCGCGCTGCTGGCCTTGCTTGCCTTCGGCGCCGAATTCAGCATCATCGCGTTCATCGGCGTGATCCTCCTGATCGGCATCGTCAAGAAAAATGCCATCATGATGATTGACGTGGCCCTGGACGCGGAGCGGCGCCTCGGCAAATCGCCGCGGGAGGCGATCTTCGAGGCGTGCAGCCTGCGCTTCCGGCCGATCATGATGACCACCCTGGCGGCGCTGCTCGGCGCGCTGCCGCTCGCCCTGGGCGCCGGCGACGGCGCGGAGTTCCGCCGGCCGCTCGGCATCGCCATCGTCGGCGGCCTCATCGTCAGCCAGTTGCTGACCCTGTACACCACGCCGGTGGTGTATCTCTATCTGGACCGGTTCCGGCTATGGGTACCAAGGGTACCGAGCGGGCGGCGCCCCCGATCGTCGCCGCAGGCGATTCCCGGATCGATGCCATGAACGGTGGGCGGGCCCCGCGGCAGCGCACAGGAGTGAGCAGAAAATGAGACGCTGCCCGATGAAGCGCTCGCCGCTGCAGCGCCTCGCTGCTGCCGTGCTGATCGTGTTCGTCGCCGGCTGCGCACCGGGTCCTGATTACGTGCGCCCCTCCGCCGAAATGCCGGCCGCGTTCAAGGAGAATTCCGGCTGGAAGATCGCCGAGCCGCGCGATCACGAATTGCGCGGCAACTGGTGGCTGGTGTTCAACGATCCGCTGCTCGACCGGCTGCAGCGGCAGGTGGATGTGTCCAATCAGAACCTTGCCCAGGCCGAGGCGCGCTTTCGCCAGGCGAGCGCCCTCGCGCAGCAGTCGCGCGCGGGCTTGTTCCCGAACGTGACCGGCGGAATCGGCGTCACCCGATCGCGCGCTTCGTCCACCACCAGCGCGCAATCGTCAGCGACGCCCATCTCGCGCGGCGCCGTCACCAGCCATACCCTGCCCTTCAATGCGAGCTGGGAGCCGGACCTGTGGGGCCGCATCGGACGCAACGTCCAGGCCAGTACGGCCGGCGCGCAGGCCAGCGCCGCGGATCTGGAAGCGGCACGGCTGTCGGCCCGGGCGCAACTGGCGCAGAACTACTTTCAGTTGCGCGCGCTGGATGCGCAGAAACAGTTGCTGGATGAAACCACCGCCGCCTACCAGCGCTCGTTTCAGCTCACCCAAAACCAGTACAACGCCGGTGTCGCCGCCCGTGCCGACATGGTCCAGGCCGAGGCACAATTGCGCACCACCCAGGCGCAGGCGATCGGCCTCGGGGCGCAGCGCGCGCAACTGGAGCATGCCATCGCGCTGCTGGTCGGGCGGGCGCCGGCCGATTTCAGCCTGCCGCCCGCGCCCTTCACGGCACTGCCGCCGCCGCTGCCGGCGGGCCTGCCTTCGGCGCTGCTGGAGCGGCGCCCCGACATCGCCGCGGCCGAACGCCGCGTCGCTGCGGCGAATGCCCAGATCGGCGTCGCCCGTGCCGCTTACTTTCCGGCACTGACCCTCACCGGTGCGCTCGGCTACCAGAGTTCCACCCTGGCGCAATGGCTGAGCGCACCGAGTCTGTTCTGGTCGGTCGGCGCGAGCCTGGCGCAGACGATCTTCGATGGCGGCCAGCGGCGTGCCCTGTCCGACCAGGCGATCGCGGGCTATGACCTCAGCGTCGCCGCCTATCGCCAGACGGTCCTCACCGGACTGCAGGAAGTCGAGGACAATCTGGCGGCGTTACGCATTCTGGAAGAGGAAGCCAGGGTGCAGGACGAAGCGCTGCGACTGTCGCGGCAGTCGGTCGCACTGGCAACCAACCAGTACCAGGCGGGACTGATCAACTTCCTCAACGTCGCGACCCTGCAGGCCACGGCGCTCAACGCCGAACGCGCCGCGCTGGATATTCGCAGCCGCCGCCTCGCTGCCAGCGTACTGCTGATCCGCGCCCTGGGCGGCGGCTGGAGCGCCGGGTCGCTGCCCTCGGGCGAGCAGCTGCTTCGCCGCACCGGCAGCATGGGAGAGGGTCGCGCTGAGACAAAGGATGCGCAAAACGTCCGCACCGAATAGCATTCCGCTGCTGCAAAATAGCAAAAAGGCATAGCATCGCCGCGAATCTGCCCGCAGCCCCTCCGCCTGGAGGACACTGCGGCGGACACCACAGGAAACACCCACAGGAAACACCCACAGGGAGCGAGCGTGGCCACACAGAAAATCGCACTACTTCACCCCGGAGAAATGGGCGCCGCGGTCGGCGCCTGCGCCGTGAAGCGCGGTCACCGCGTGCTCTGGGCTTCCGCGGGCCGCAGCGGCGCCACCGTGCAGCGCGCCCGCGCTGCCGGCCTCGAAGATGGCGGATCGATGGAGCAGGCCATGCAGGGCTGCGCCGTCGTGCTCTCGGTTTGTCCGCCGCACGGCGCGCTCGCCCTTGCCCGGGCCGTGGCGAAGACCGGATTCAAGGGAATTTATCTCGATGCCAACGCGGTGTCTCCCGAAACGACGCGCGAGGTGGGGCGCATCGTCGGCGCAGCCGGCGCGCACTTCGTCGATGGCGGCATCATCGGCGGACCGCCGCAGCCGGATGCGCCGACACGCCTGTACGTCTGCGGCGAAGACGGCGGCGCCATCGCCGATGTCTTCGCCGACAGCCCGGTGCGGGTGCTGCCGCTGGCGGGCCCGATCGGTGCGGCGTCGGCGCTCAAAGCCTGCTATGCCGCCTGGACCAAGGGCACCATCGCGCTCGCCGCCAATATCCGCGCGCTTGCCGTGCACGAGGACGTCGACCGCGAATTGGTCGAAGTGTGGACCGCCCAGCAACCGGACGCCCTCAAGCGCTGCGATCAGATCAGTCCCACCGCGCGCAAAGCCTGGCGCTGGGTGCATGAGATGGAGGAGATCGCCGCCAGCTTCGAAGCCGCCGGCCTGCCCGACGGCTTTCATCTGGCGTCAGCCGATCTGTACGCCCGCCTTGGCGATTTCAAGGATGCGGCGACCCCGCCGCCGGCAGGGGAGGTGCTGGAGGCCGTGATCGAGGCGGGGAAGGGGCCGGACTGAAACTCTGATATTATATGTTTTTTGATAATCTTTACCAAGTCGTTCCAAGTTCGCCACACTGGAAGGAATGATCCGCCATGGATATACAACGCATCCCGCCGCTTGCCTGTTTCCAGCGCTTCATACCCGCAATGCGTGCGCTGTGGGAGGAGGACGGCGGGAATCCCGGACCCGGCGACGAAGCACTCTGGCGGCGGGTCAGCGCGCTGCTGCCGATGCTGCTCGGCGATCCGCAATTGCGCTCACGCGCCGCCGCGTGGGACGAAACCCGCGCGGCGGACGGCAAGCACACCAATCTGCTGTTCTACGAGGATCCGCAGCATGGCTTCGTCATCAATGCGCTGGTCAAGGCCCCGGGTGTCGCCACGCCGGTCCACGATCATGCCCATACCTGGACGGCCTACGGCGTGATCTTCGGTTCCGAGCGCGTGGTGCGCTACCGGCTTGACCGGGAGGTGCGACCCGGCGCGATCGCCGGACTCAGCGAGTCCGGCAGCTACCTGGTCGAGCCCGGATTCGTCGATGTGGTGCCGCCGGGCCTGCCGCACGCCGAGTACGTCGGCGATACGCGCACCGTGGCCATCATCGTGCGCAGCGCCCGGGTCGGCGGCTTCGAGCAGCGCATGTGGAACCACAAGACCCATGAGCACTTCCTGGCGCGCGGTCCGCAGCAGGTGCCGTACGAACTCGAGGCGGAAACCTCCGGCCGCTGATGCACATATAAAACCATTGGACTGGCGCGACCGGCACTTCGTTCGCCGCGCCGTCCGGCCGGTTTCGGCTATCCTCGGGCACATGCCCCGCATGCTGCGCAACAGCCTCCTCTCCGCGCGCGACCTGGCCATCAGCGCCGGCCCGTTCGCTTTGCTGGTCCTTGCCCTGCTGCTCGCCGCGTACCTGCTGCTGGATCCGACGCCGCCGGGGCGGGTGGTCCTGGCGACGGGGCCAGAGGGCAGCGATTACGCGAATTTCGGCGCGCGCTACGCGGCCGCCCTCAAATCTTCCGGCATCGAGGTGGAGCTCAGGGCGACCGCCGGATCCTCCGAGAACCAGCGCCTGCTGCGCGATCCGTCGCAGCAGGTGGACGTGGGCTTTGTGCGGGGCGGCTCGTCGGATGCGCTGCGCGCATCCGACGAGCAGACCGATGGCGCGCTGGTTTCGCTGGGAAGCGTGTCGCTGGAGCCGCTATGGCTGTTCTACCGGGAGCAAGCAGCAAAGACGTTGCCCGGCGGGGCATTGAGCCAGTTGCTGCAGTTGCAGGGGTGGCGCGTGAATGTGGGGGCGCGCGGCAGCGGCACGCCTGGCCTGTTCGGCAAGGTGCTGCATGCCAATGGCATCGAGCGCGACAGCCTCGCGCGCAGCCGCCTCGAACCCACCCCGGCAGTGATGGGGCTGCTGGGCGGCGAACTCGATGCCATCGTGCTGGCGGCCACACCGGAGGCGCCGCTGGTGCAGCTGCTGCTGCTGACCCCGGGGATCCGGTTGTTCGAGTTCGCGCATGCCGAGGCGTATGCGCGCCGGATGCCGTTTCTCAAAGCTGTCGTGCTGCCGCGCGGCGTGATCGACCTGGGCCGTGACCAGCCGGGGCACGACATTCCGCTCATCGCCACCACCACGGCGCTGGTGACGCGCGAGCGCACCCATCCGGCGCTGCAACAGTTGTTCGTCCAGGCGGCGCAGTCGATCCATGGCGGCACCGGCTGGATTGCCCGCCCCGGACAATTCCCCTCGGCGCAGAACACCGAGCTGCCGCTCGCCAGGGAGGCGGCCCGCTTCTACCGCAGCGGGCCGCCGTTGCTGCAGCGCTATCTGCCGTTCTGGCTGGCCAATCTGATCGATCGCATGTGGGTGGTGCTGGTTTCCCTCATCGCCGTACTCATTCCGCTGTCGCGCATCGTCCCGCCGCTGTACGAATTTCGCGTCCGCTCGCGCATCTTCCGCTGGTACAGGCAGTTGCGCGAGATCGAGGATGCCTTGAGCAGCCACGCGGAAACCTCGTCGACGCTGCTGGAGGAGATCAACCGGCTGGACGAAAAAGCGGAACAGATTTCGGTGCCGCTGTCCTACACCGACGAACTGTACACGCTGCGCAGCCACATCAAACTGGTACGCGAGCGCCTGACCGCCGCGCAAACAGCATCCCCGCGCTGAACCCCACCGGCATGATCGCCCGTGCCGCGATCTCGCCACATCCTGAGGCCAATCCGTTACGCCAATATCAACAGCGGCCTACAGATTCCCGGACGCGAAGAACGTATCCTTGATTCATCTGATTGCGCGCCACCCCTCCCAGGCGTGCGGTCGGTAAACCCCGGCGCGAGTCGGGGTTTTTTTTCGCCCCCTCCGCAAGCGGCGATCCTCTTCCCCGGATATGTCGGGACCGCCTTATTGCCGCCCCATTTCCTGCTTATAGCGCTGCCGCGACGCCTCCTCCCGCAGCGCGTCGTCCACTTCGCGCATGACGCCGTCCACGTCCACCGGCGTCTCATCACGCGCGAACCGTCCGCTCAGCACGCTCTCCGGGGAGAGCTTGCCCCCCTGGTAGAGCGCCCAGATTTCCGGACCGTAATCGGTCTGCAACAATTCGGGTGCAAATCGACCGAAATAGGCGGCGAGGTTGTTCACGTCCCGCTCCAGCATGGCCGGGGCGTGATTGTTGCCGGCCGCGTCCACCGCCTGCGGCAGGTCGATGATGACCGGCCCGTCGCTCCCCACCAGCACGTTGTACTCGGACAAATCGCCGTGGACGATGCCGGCGCAGAGCATGCGCACCACCTGCCGGATAAGAAAGCCGTGATGGGCGCGGGCCTCGACCGCCGTGAGCATCAAGTCGTTGAGCCGGGGCGCGGCATTGCCCTCGCCGTCGGTCACCAGTTCCATCAACAGCACGCCGTCGAGAAAATTATACGGGCGGGGCACGCGCACGCCCGCCCCGGCCAGCCGGTACAGCGCGTCCACCTCGGCGCTTTGCCAGGCCGCCTCCTGCTCCTTGCGGCCGTAACGCGAACCCTTTTCCATGGCGCGCGCGCCGGCTGTTCTTGACCTTGCGGCCTTCGGTGTAGTCCACGCTCTGGCGGAAGGCACGCTTGTTGGCTTCCTTGTACACCTTGGCGCAGCGGACCTCGTCGCCGCAGCGAACCACGTAAATCATCGCCTCCTTGCCGCTCATCAACTGGCGAGTGACAGAGTCGACCAGTCCGGCATGAACCAGCGACTCGAGTCGTTGCGGAATTTTCATGGGAGGTGCTTGCGCGCCGGATAAGGGAGAGAGGCGACTGCGGACGCAATGGTCGGCCGCGCGAGAGTGCACAATACCGCAATACGGTGAATCCCGCGTGCGGCGGCCGGTTCTCCGAAATCGCCGTGTCGAACCGGCAACAAAAAGCACGCGCCCGCCGGCTATCCTGACTTCAGCAACGCGCAGGCGCGCCAATCGCAGGATTGGGGAGGCAGGATGCCTTCGCGAGTTCCCTGGCGAGGGCGTAGGAGAGCGGCGCAGGCGCCCCGCCCCGAGCTCAGATCGCTTCGGTGGAGATGTCACCCTCGAGGTTGGGATAACGCACGTGTTCGACCAGATCCTGGACTTCCTTGCCGGGAGCCGGCGTGAGCAGGCTCACCACGATGATCACCAGGAATCCGAGAGGCACACCCCAGAGCCCGGCGGAAATCGGCTGGATGCCCCACCAGATATGGTCATTGATCGGCGCGGTCACGCCGAACACGCTGCGCAGCCACGGCTGGGTTGTCGCCATGTAGTAGAAGGTGATGCCCAAGCCCGCCACCATGCCCAGGGTCGCGCCCCACTTGTTGGCCCGTTTCCAGAAAATGCCGCACACCAGCGCCGGGAAAAACGCCGCTGCCGCGAGCGAAAATGCCGCGGACACCAGGAACAGGATGTCCGCAGGCTTCTGCGCCGCCACGCTGGCCGCGATCAACGCCACCACCAGGAGCAGGATCTTGGATACGGTGACACGGCGGGCCGTCGAGGCATTCGGATCCAGCATCTTGTAATAAAAGTCGTGCGACAGCGCATTGGCGATGGTCAGCAGCAGGCCGTCCGCGGTGGACAGCGCCGCGGCCAGGCCACCGGCTGCGACCAACCCCGAGATGACATAGGGCAGGCCGGCGATTTCCGGCGTCGCCAGCACGATGATGTCGCCGCCGAGGACGATTTCGGACAACTGGACCAAGCCGTCCTTGTTCAGGTCGACGATCGAAACCAGAGTCGGATCGACCTGGGCCCACGATGCCACCCATGCCGGCAGTTTGGCGAACTCCGACCCGACCAACAGGGTATAGACGTCGTACTTCGCCAGCACCGCGAGCGCCGGCGCCGTGAAGTACAGCAGGAAGATGAAGAACAGCGACCAGGCCACCGAGGTGCGCGCCTCCTTGACCGAGGGCGTCGTGTAATAGCGCATCAGGATGTGCGGCAACGCAGCCGTGCCCACCATCAGGCAGAAAATCAGCGCGAGGTAGTTGCGGCGGGCAGTGTCGCGTGCTGCTTCGGTCGCGCCCGGAAATGCCTCGGCGTGCCGGAGCGGCGGGGCGGCGCGCGCCGCCCCGGCGGCGTCCCGCGTCCACTGCGCCCTGGCGCTGTCAATGTCCTTCGGATACGCATCAAGCGCCTGCTGCGCGGCGGCGATCTTGTCCGCCGGCGCGTTGTCGGCTTTCAGCTTCTCCAGGTTCGAGGCCAGTTTCTGCTTCTCGGCTTCATATGATCCGGGCAGGCCTTGCAGGTTGGCGCCGGCCGCCTCCGCGCGCCCCTTGAACAGGCCGCGCACTTCGATCTCCTTGGAATCCTTGATCAGCGCCTCCTCCCGTGCCGTGACTTTTTCCAGCATCTTGCCGTACACCAGTTGCGGCACCGGGATGGTGGTGTGCTTCACCGACAGCCACACCACCGGGATCATGTAGGCAACGATCAGGATGATGTACTGCGCCACCTGGGTCCAGGTGACCGCGCGCATGCCGCCGAGGAACGAGCACACCAGGATGCCGCCGAGGCCGAGGAAAATCCCGTACACGAAGTCCACCCCCACCATCCGCGCCGTGATCAGGCCCACGCCGTAGATCTGCGCCACCACGTAGGTGAACGAACACAGGATCGCGGCGAAAATGCCCACCGCCCGCGGAATATGCCCGCCGTAGCGCGCGCCGAGAAAATCCGGGATCGTAAACTGGCCGAATTTCCTGAGGTAGGGCGCAAGGAACAGCGCCACCAGCACGTAGCCGCCGGTCCAGCCCATAATGAAGGCCAGGCCGAAAAACCCGGTCAGATAAAGCGTTCCCGCCATGCCGATGAACGAGGCGGCGGACATCCAGTCCGCGCCGGTCGCCATGCCGTTGAACAGCGCCGGTACGCGGCGGCCGGCGACGTAATACTCCGCCGCCTCAGAGGTGCGCGCCATGAAGCCGATGCCGGCGTACAGCCCGACCGTGGCGAGCAGAAAGACGTAGCCGATCCAGGCGCGCGGCAATCCCATTTGCTCGGCGATCGCCAGACCCACGAGGAACGCGAGGAAACCCCCGGTGTACCAGGTGTAGATCTTTTTCAACTGGCTGGTGAATTCCCGTTGGGTGCCGCCGGAAAAAACGCCCGTGCCCGTGCCCTTCCCTGATTCTGCCGGTGAACTCATGCGTCGTCTCCCTCATGCACTCCATAGACCTTGTCGAGCGCGTTCATGTAACGGGCGTAGTACCAGATGATGATCACGTAAACGACCAGGGCACCCTGCGCCCCCATCCAGAACGAGAACGGCCATCCGAAAAAATTGAATGACAGTTCTCGCGAGTAATAGCCGACGACAAACGTGACGACGAACCAGATTGCCAGCAGGATTGCCGTGATGCGAAGGTTCTTCCGCCAGTATTCCAGGTGTTTTACGGTTAACTGCACGACGTCCCCCTTTTCCCAAACCGTTTAGAAAACGATTTTCTCCCGCCAGCGGCGTGAGCCCGGTACCTTCGTTCTTCTTCTAGGGTTTTACCCTTGTTCGTTCTTTTAGTTTAGCTCAGGAGAACCCTGTGCGGGCCGATGCGGGCGTTTTTTTCGCATGATTCGAAGCCGGTGGCGTCCCATAGGGCGCTGAGCCCTGGGCACATCTGGCATATATTGCGGTGCAGCAAAAGCCAATCCGCCGGCATCGCACCGGCACTTCATTCCGGCAATCTGAGTTTGCTTTCGCGCGCCAGCTGACCCGCGACCTTGGGTTCGAACGTCATCAGGTGATCGAGCACGCGTTGCGCCTCATCGCGCCGGCCCAGATCGAGTTGCACCCGCGCCAGTTGGTACCAGCCGTACGGGCTCATCGGTTGCAGCCGGGTGTTACGCTTCAGGGGCGACACTGCTTCGCCGAACCGACGCAATGCAATCAGCGAAAGCCCTATTCCGTAATAGGCGCGGTCGTGGTCCGGGTTGATGGCTATGGCGCGGCGAAACGCGGCCAGCGCGCCATCGTGATCGCGCAGTTCCTGAAGCAGGAATCCCCGGTTGAAATGTGCCTCCGCATCGTCTGACTTCAGGGCGAGCACTCGATCGAACATTTCCAGCGCGTCGTGGCGCCGGCCTGCCTCGGCGTACCGATACGCGATCGAGGCGATGGCCAGGGTGTCCTGCGGATCGAGCGCCAGCATTTTCATGTAGCAGCGCAGCCCCGCTTCGCGCTGCCGGAACAGCAGGCACCACGCCGCCATGTGATTCCAGAACCAGCGTTGCAGCGCCCTGGGCATTCAACGGCCCTTCAGGCATTGCGCCACCGCCATGCCGTATCCCAGGCAGACGCTGGCAATCTCGAACATGACCCAGATGTAGCCGACGCTCAGCAGCGACAGGACCACCAGCGGCACCTGCCCGTCGGTGACGATCTTCCTGGGGGTGACGAGACGACAGAGCCGCGTGAATGGCATGACGACGATCTCCAGCACGCGGAAAACCGGATTCGATGCAGCCTCCTGGCCGAGGGAGCGCGCAATGAGGAACACCACACCCTGTCCGATCATCGCCAGCAGGGGAATTGCCAGCAGCAACTGCGCGAGGCGCAGCCAGAACAGCGTCGAGTTGAGGTCTTCCACGGCAAATTCCGAACCGTCACAGGGGCGGGGTCTTCACGGTCCGTGGATTGTGCGGCATGACGCTCCGGCGCGTCAATTGGTTGGTGGAGCCCTTGAGGGTCTGTTGCAGCCGCAGACGAATACCCGCCGCGCCCGGCTTCGCGGCACGAAATCCCTGACGGGTTTGCACCCCCGGCCCGCCGCCCCGTGTGGGGAGAGGCGACGCACCGGGGACAGGGGCGCGTTTAGCCGACGTGGCTAACGCAGGCCGAGGAACGACAGGATGGCGATAACAATGACGACTGCGCCGACGATGTAAACGATGCTGTTCATTTAATTGTCCTTTGGATGGTTGAGGGGGCGATATCGCCGGAGAGGGTTGACATCGCGCTTCCCCGATGAGTGTCAGGGAGTGTGCCCTGCCACTGAGTAATTCACTCGTTTCGCGCCTTGCGCCAAATGGCTGGAATTGCCGATGGCGCGCATCGTCCGAACAGACCATGACCAGCCCGCCGCGTTGACCTCTTGCCCGGCGGCTGGATCCGCGGCGCTACAACCCGCGCAGCAGATTGAGCGCCGGTTTTTCGAACAGGGGTGCTTGCGGATCGCTGAGCACCCCCAGCGATTCAAGCCTGCGGCCGCTGCGCAGCATCGCCGCGAAGCCTTCAGCCGGTACCGGCGGAGAGAAGCAATGGCCCTGGATTTCGTCGCACGCGTGCGCGGCCAGGAAATTCAATTGCGCTTCGGTTTCCACTCCCTCCGCCACCACCGCCAGTTCAAGGCTGTGCGCCAGACCGATGATGGCGCGCGCAATGCGTGCATCGTCAGGATCGGTGCTGATGTCGCGGACAAAGGCGCGATCGATGTTCAGCGCGTCGAGCGGAAACCGCTTGAGGTAGCTCAGGCTCGAATAGCCTGTGCCGAAACCATCCACTGACAACCGCACTCCGGCCCGTTTCAGACCTTGCAGGGTGCGCGCGGCGCCCTCGGGATCGTGCATCAGCAGTGACTCGGTAAGTTCGAACTGCAGCAGCGATGGATGCACGCGGTGCGCCGCGAGCACGCGGCCCACCGCGCCCTCCAGATCCTTTTGCTGGAATTGCCGCCCCGACAGATTGACCGCCACCGGGGGCACAATCAGGCCCTGGCTTTCCCATGCGGCGATCTGCCGGCACACTTCATTGATGACCCACTGCCCGGCGGCGGCGATCATGCCTGTATCTTCCAGTAACGAAATGAAGTCCGCCGGCGCAAGCAATCCCTTCTCCGGATGCCTCCAGCGCAGCAGCGCTTCGGCGCCGCTGATGGCGCCGGTGGCGAGACTCACCTTCGGCTGGTAGTGCAGCACCCATTCCTTGCGCTCCAGCGCGCGGCGCAGCAACACCTCGAGCTGCATGCGCTCGAGCGCCCGTTCGTTCATTTCCCGGGTGTAATACTGATAGTTGTTGCGGCCCTGCTCCTTGGCACGGTACATCGCCGCATCGGCATTGGTGATCAGGGCGCCCGGATCGGCACCATCCTCGGGAAACCGCGTGATACCCACGCTGGCCGACACGTAGGCCTCATGGCTGCCAAGCTGAAACGGCAGCGCCAGTGCGTCGATGATCTTCTGCGCCACCACCGCGGCGTCGCCGGGCCTGGTGAGATCATTGAGAATGGCCGCGAACTCGTCACCGCCGAGGCGGCCCACTGTATCTCCGCCACGAACGCACTCCATCAGCCGCTCCGCACAACACTGCAGCAACCGGTCGCCGGTGGCGTGGCCGAGCGTGTCGTTGACCTGCTTGAAGCGATCCAGGTCGATGAACAGCACCGCCATCGGGCGTCCGCTGCGCGCCGCCTGCGCCACGGTCTGAGCCAGCCGGTCGTTGAACAATTGCCGGTTCGGCAGACCCGTCAGCGCATCGAACTGGGCCAGTTGGGCAAGCCGCATCTCGGCGTGCCTGCGCTCGATCGCCACGGCCAGAATGTTCGAGACGGTCTGCATGAAATCGACGTCATCCCGGGCGAAGCGGCGCTTCCCGGCCGTGTGCACCGCCAGCACTCCGTAACTACCGCCTTTCCCCGAAATCGGCACTTCGATGCCGCTGCGCACGGCGCCCCGCGGCATCGCCGCTGCCGTAAAGCGCGTTTCGGCGGCGAAGTCTTCCATGATCACCGGATCGGTTCCGGCCAGAACGCGGGCCGCGTGACTGCCCGGCTCAACCGCGATCACCGCCCGGTCCTGCCACCTGCCCGGCCAGCCCCGCACGGCGCGCAAAATCAGTGAACGCTTATCCTCGTCGAGCTCGAGCACCTCGCTGTATTCGGCGCGCAGCGCTTTGGTGACCAGACTGGCCGCCTCTTCCATGGTGAGCGCGATATCGGTCGCCGCCAGCGCGCTGTGGCCGAACTCGGCGATGAGGCGCTGGCGCAGCGCCTGCTCCGCGGCGCGCTGTTCCGCTTCCTTGCGGGCGGTGATGTCCGCCATCGCGCCTATCATCCGCAGCGCCTGCCCGGACGGAGCGCGGATAACGTGGCCGCGGTCGAAGATGTGCGCATAGCTGCCATCACGGCGGCGCAGCCGGTACTCCTCGCTCCAGTCCTCGCGCCCCGCGTCGATGGCCGCATGGATGCTCTGCAACACCCGCTCCCGGTCCTGCGGATGGATGCGCTCGCGCCAGGTGCTCGCCGTGGCGTTGCACTCCGGATAGCCGAATTCCAGGCTGGCGTTGGCGTTATGCACCACTTCGCCGGTCAGCAGGTCCCAGTCCCAGATGACATCGTTGGTGGCGCGCACTACCCGGTCGAAGCGCTCAATGCTGTTGCGCAGCGCCGTCTCCGCGGCGAGCTGTTCGGTGATGTCGCGCGCCACGCTGACGATGATCCAGCTGCTGCCCGAGCGCAGCGCGCGCTGCGTCGCCTCGACAGGAGTGGTGCTGCCATCTTTTTTCCGGTAGTCGTTGCGCACCCGGCTATCGACGCCGCCGCCGGCAACGAGCCGGTCGCAGATCTGTTCGAGACTCTCCCGGCTCTGCGGAACCAGGTCATTCATGCCCATGGAGAGCAGTTCCTCGCGGCTGTAACCGAGCACGCGGTACGCCATGTCGTTGGCATCGACGAGCTTCAAGGTGGAGCGGTCGGTGAGCAGGATGATTTCGGCCGACATATCCATGACTGCGCGAAAGCGCAGCAGTTCCTCGCCGCGGCGCTGCCGCTCGGCGGCATCGGAAGCGGGTGAACCGCGGCGCACCTTTTGAATACCCCTCCTGGTCACGCCGCGGTTCTGGCGCGCTTCGCCGCCCGCGCGGGTGCCAGCAGCGCCCCGCAGCCGGGCACGACCGGCTCCAGCGCCAGCAGGTCCAGCATCCTGTACACCGTGCACACCGAGGTGGAGGTGACCGGCAGGCCGATCATGTCCTCGGCTGCCTGAATCGCCGGCAGCGATTGCATCTGCACGCATACCGACAGCACCACCGCGTCCACGTTGGCGAGGTTGAGACGGCGCACGTCCTCCAGCAACCGCAGCGGATCGCGACGGCCGACCTCCAGATTGTCTTCGATGGAGAAATTGAGGCGGTCGAGCACCTCGAAGCCCTCGTGTTCGATGTAGGCCACCACCTTGCCGGTCAGGGCCTGGGTGTAAGGCGCGAGCAGCGCAACCTTCTTCGCACCCAGCGCATGCAGCCCGTCGATCAGCGCGCCCGCTGACGTCATGACCTTTGACTGCGCGCCGTTGTCCGCCACGATGCGGCGGTATTCTTCTTCGGTGGTGCGGTGGTAGCCGAAGCCGCTCGCCATGATGGCCACCAGGCAGGCGGTGCTCATCACGTCCACCCGGGCATCGGCCAGTTCCGCGGCGCAACGCAGTCCCTCCCGGTTCATCGACGCGAGTTCCTCGGCGGTGACCCGATGCATGCGCATGCGCGAGGCATGGAAAGTGAAGCGTTCCGGATGGCTTGCCTCGCGCGTGCGCAGCATCGCCGGAATCTCCGTCTCCATGGTGGTATTGGAACTCGGCACGATCTGGCCGATGCGAATCGGCCCGGTGTGTTTGCCCGCCTGCGGCGGGCGGCTGCTCAGCGTAGTGTTCATGATGTCTCCGTAACCCCTGTAAAAAAACGAACAACCCGTTGTCTGTTCTAGATTTCCGTCACCTCTTCCAGAGTCAGTTCACGCAGGCCATCGCGATATCGTGCGGCCAGTGCAACGTAGCCTTTGACCTGGCTGAAATTACGCTCTCGCTCGGGCGGCGCCTCGCCGACGATTTCCGCGGGCACCCCCATCAGCATTTTTCGCGCGGGCACTTCGGTTCTCGGGGCAACCACCGCTCCGGCGGCAATGATGCACCAGTCACCGATGCGCGAACCGTCCAGCACCGTCGCGTTGATGGCGACCAGAACGTGCTCGCCCAGAATAGTGCCATGCAGATTCGCCGAATGCCCGATGTGGGAGTACGGCCCGAGGGTGGTGTTGCCGTGCACCACCGCGTTGTCCTGGATATTGGATCCGTCGGCGACGCGGATGCGGTTCCAGTCGGCGCGCAAGGTCACCTGCGGTCCGATCCAGCATTTTTCCCCGATCGTCACATCACCGATGATGACCGCGGTGGGGTGCACGTAGGAGCCGGCGCCGATTTTGGGCCGCTTGCCCTCAAACTCGTAAATTGGCACGGCAATGTCCCGTCGGGTTGTGAGGATGAAGCACTGTGCGTGCCCCGCGGAAATTCAAAAATCGATCCGGATTATGGCGTCTTGGCGGCAGGTGTGCTCGCCTATATGCGCCTCGTTGCCAGCAGGCGCCCTCACAGGCCCCGTCGTGAATGCTCACGCCCCGCGCCACGGCATGGTATTTTGCCGCTTCAGCCTGTCCAGCCCCGGGCACTGCCCGGAACTGCCAGGCAACAATCACCCTCTGGATGGAGGAAAGGACCCGGTCCGTGGCCATGAAGATCCGCCCATACGCCGCAGCCGGACTGCTGTTCCTTGCTGCCGGCTGCAGCAAGGTGACAGTAGCAAACTATGACAGACTCAAAGTCGCGATGAGCTATGAACAAGTGAAGGCGATCCTGGGCGCGCCCGACCGCTGCAGCGATGCACCGGCGCTCAAGAGCTGTGTCTGGGGAGACGACAAGCGTCACATAGACGTGAACTTTCTCGGCGACAAAGTGCTCATGTTCAGCGCCGAGGGGATACGGTAGCACGCCCACCCGATGTCCCAAGCATGATCGTACTCGAGAGTGATGTGCTGGTGATCGGCTCGGGCGGCGCCGGCATGTACGCGGCCCTGGCGGCGGCAAAGGCCGGCAGCACGGTGAACCTGATCGACCGGGGCCTGATCGGCCGCGCCGGCGCCACCGTGATGGCGCAAATGACGGTCGCCGTGGCCCTCGGCGAGGAGTGCCCCGACAGCTGGGAGAATCACCTCGCCGATACGATTGCCGCGGGCCGCGGGTTGTGCGACGCATCGCTGGCAGCGCTGCTATGCAAAGAAGGTCCGGTGCGCATCCGCGAACTGGACGGGTGGAAGATCGGTTGGGCCCGCGCCGAAACCGGAAAGCGCGTCCACATCAAGCAGGCCCACGCGCCCGGCCATGACCGGCCGCGCTGCGCCTACGTGGACTTTCTCAACACCGGCCCGGCGGTGTCGCGCACTCTGCGCACCCAGTTGAATCCGATCGCGGCGGTGCGCCGCATCGGCGACGTGGTTGCCACCGACATCGCCCTCAACCATGGCGAAGCCACCGGCGCCGTGGGTTTCCACCTGCCCACCGGGGAAGCCATCGCGCTCAAGGCCAAGGCCACCATCATCGCCACCGGCGGGCTGACGCGGCTCTACCAGCGCAACAGCGCTTCCGTCAACATGGGCGGCGACGGCTATGCGCTGGCGCTGCGCGCCGGGGCAGAGCTGATCGACATGGAGTTCGTGCAGTTCTTTCCCATCGGTCACCTCGCGCCGCGTCTGATCGGCATGGATCCGATCATGTGGGATCCGTTCCGCTACAAACTCGGCGGGCGGCTGTTGAACGCCAGCGGCGAGGAATTCGCCGACAGGTATGGCCAGCCCGAGTCGGGCAGCTACGTGCTGGCCCGCGACGTTGCCACCTACGCCATTTTCAAGGAAGTGGAAGCCGGACGCGGCAGCCCTGCGGGCGGCGTGTATCTGAGTTTCACCCACGTCGCCGAATCCGAACTGCGCCGCGCCTTCGGCCCGGTGATCGACCGGCTGGCGAAAAACGGCATCGACCTCACCAGAATGCCGATCGAGGTCTCGCCCATCGCCCACTATCACATGGGCGGGGTGCGGGTGAACGACTCGATGGAGACGCGCGTGCCCGGCCTGTACGCTGCGGGCGAGGCGGTCGGCGGCGCCAACGGCTCGAATCGGCTGTCGGGCAATGCCATCACCGAAGCGCTGGTGTTCGGCGAGCGCGCCGGCAGCCGCGCCGCGGCTTACGCGAAACGGCGCAGCACGCACGGCTGGAGCGATGCAGCTTCGGCCAGGGCGCTCGATCTGGCCGATGGCGCGGCGAATGCCGGTGGCGCGGCGGATGCCGGTGGCGCGGCGGATGCGGCCGGCAGCGCAGTCAATCCGGCCGCGTTGCTGGTGGAACTGCAGCGCCTGATGGGCGAAAAAGTCGGGCCGTTTCGCACCGAAGCAAAACTCAACGACGCGCTGGCCGCGCTCGATGCGATGGCCGCGCAACTGGGCGAGCGGCCGCCGGCGCCGGTCGGCGGCTACGACCTCGCCCGCCTCGACTGGTTCGACTTGCGCAATATGATACTGGTGGCGCGCAGCGTCGCGCTCGCCGCGCTGGCGCGCCAGGAGAGCCGCGGCGCGCAGCAACGCGAGGATTTCCCCGGCCTGGCCGACGCATGGAATCTGAATCAGGTGGTGTCGCTGCGAAAAGATGCGCTGCATCTTGAGCGCGTGCCGGCCGGCGGCGGCGCCGCACAGAGAGCCGCGTGAGCAGCAGCGATCAATCCGATTTGAAACCGCCGCGGTGGCCGGCCGCCACCCCTGCCGGACAGTCGGTGGAAAAGGCCGAGCACACCGCGCGCCTGCACATCCGGCGCGGCGCGCCCGGCGAGGCGCCGCGAATCGAATCTTTCGAGGTGCCGTTCGCGTCCGGGCAGTCGGTGCTGGACGGCCTGCGCTGGATTCGCGTCCACCGCGACGCGAGCCTCGCCGTCCGCTTCTCCTGCATCAATGCCAACGCCTGCAAGGAATGCATGATGCGGATCGACGGCAAGGTGACCTATGCCTGCACCGCCCGCCTGCTGCAGGGCGACATGCAGCTCGCGCCGCTGGCCAACAAGGACCTGGTGCGCGACCTGGTGAGCGAGATCGCGCCGCCGGATGAGCGATTGGGCGGTAAGACGGTGAAGTAAATTTGTGGCGCGGATGCCAGGCACGCCACGACTGCGATCCGGAATATCGTGCCCCGCTCAATCCGGCAGCGGCCGCCCTCCTCCCGGCACCGGCGCGTCAAAACCGTTCAGCACCATGGCGACCATCGTATAGAAACCCGCCGCGGTAATCAGTTCAATCAGCAGATCCATGCCCAGCGCGGCCAGTGCGCGCTCGTAGCCGGGCTGGCTCAGCAGCTTCGATTCATTGAGTTCGGTGATGATGTCGTAGATCAGGCGTTCGTCGTCGCGGCTGAATTGGGGTGGCTTGCGGGCGCGGATCGCCTCCACGATTTCGCGCGACAGGCCGGCCTTGATCGCCGCGTCTTCATGGGCGTGCCACTCGTACTGCGCCGACCAGTGGCGCGCCACCAGCAGCACCATCAGTTCGAACAGGCGCTTGTCCAGTTTGCCGCCCAGGCGGAGTGCATTGCCGAATGTGTTCGCGGCATCGGCCAGCGCAGGGTTGCGCAGCCAGATGGCGAACGGCCCGGCGACGATGCCGCCGCGGGCCGCGCCGATTTCCTCGAAGATGCGCTGCTGATCGGCGTTCATCTCCTGCGGCTTCAGATTGGGCACGCGTGCCATGTCAGCGCGCACCCTGCGTGCCGGACACCGACCCGGGGCGCTTGGGCTTGCCGTCCACCAGCACCACGGCCATGCGGCAGGGCACCGCGCCGCGGTTCACCCAGCCATGGTTGGTGCCAAGCTGGACCAGGATGTCGCCTGCCCGCAGCGTGACTTTCGAATCCTCCATGTCCATGTCGATCTCCCCGGAGATGCAGATGACGTAGTCGATGGTGTCGGTGCGGTGCAGTCCGTGGGCGGCGTTGCCCGGCTGAATTTCCATGACCGTGAAGCGGGTGCCGCCCGCGGGCGGCGCGGTTCCCAGGATGCGGTTGCCTGCGTCCTCCCCGGTGATGAAATCAGCCGGTGTCTCGCTCGTTGCCCACATCAGGGTCGAGCTGATCTTCCCGTCCGGATACTTGTGATTGGTCGCCGGGCCGTCCAGCCAGACCACGGACTTGCCGCCGGCGTCGTGCCGGGTGACGATGCGCCGGATCTGGGGCGCCTTGCGATTGTCTTCTGTCATGCGTGTACTCCTTCGTTGTCATTGCGGCCGCGCCAGCCGCTCGGGTGCGACCTTCACAAGCCCTGGAGTTGCGGCATCGCGTCCCTGGCGAACAGCCGCATCGAGCGTTCCGCCGCGGCAAGCGGCATGTTGGAGGGCGTCACCAGCAGCGACGCGATCTCGAAACCGCCCGAGCGGCGGTGGTAGTCGCGCGCGATCTCGACGATTTCCGCGGCGCTCCCGACCCAGGCCATGCCTTTGGCCACCATGTTCTCGAAGGTTTCTTCGCGCAGTTGCGCGATCATCTTGTCGTAGCCCGGATAGTCCCTGGTGCTGGAGCCGGACAGCCACCCTGAAGCGGCATCGACCAGGCCGCGCTGGTGCCCGCCGATCGGCTGGCGCGCCGTTGCCATCGCCTCATCGCGCGTCGGCGCGCAGCACATGAAAAACGAACTCATCACCCGGCCCTGCCCCGGGTGGCCGGCGGTGCGCCACGCCTCGCGGTAGGCGCCGATCAACTCCCCCATCTTCGAGGCTTCGATCGGGATCACCATCAGGCAGTCGCCGCGCTCGCCTGCCTCCTTGAACGACTGCGGCGTGCTGATGGCGGCCACCCACAGCGGCGGCCGCGGTTGCTGCGTCGGCCGGGGCAGCGAGGTGACGTTGCGAAAGCTGTGGAATTTCCCCTGCGAGCTCGCCTTGTCGTTCTCCAGCAGCAATCGCACCTGCGCCACGCCCTCGGTGAAGCGGCTGCGGCTCTCCTCCAGGCTCACGCCGAAGGTCTCGAATTCATGCGGCAGGAAGGCGCGGGCGAAGCCGACGTCCAGACGGCCGCCGGAAATCGCATCGAGCATGCCGATTTCCCCGGCCAGTTTCAGCGGATTGTTGAAAACCGGCAGCACCGCCCCAGTCACCAGGCGGGCGCGCCTGGTCAATTGGGCCGCGGCAGCGAGAAACAGCATCGGATTGGGGCTGTAGCCGCCGTACCGATGAAAGTAATGCTCGACCTGGCGCACGTGGCTGTAGCCCAGTTCGTCGCACAGCGCGGTCAGATGCAGCACGTCGCTGAAATACTGCCGGGGCGAGCGCTCCGCCGGATCGACACAGGGAAAAAAATTCAGTCCGAATTCCACTCCACTCTCCTTTCAACGACCGGTTTTCAAAACAGATGCACGGATTGGGGCGCAAAGAAACCGATGCCGCAGAAAATGATCCCCAGCACCCCGAGGCTGATCGACACCCAGGTCAGCCACAGCGCGCCGGTGATCACCGTGGCGGACGCAAGCACGATGGCGATCTGCACCGCCGCCGAGGCCAGTTCGAAATGGTGATACGCCGCCAGGGAACGGTCGCGCTTCGCCTCGGCCGCCTTGGCGCGCGCCGCAAGCTCCTTGCGACCTTCGCCCGTTTCCGGTTCCGAATCGTAGCGCGCGGCATTCTTTTTCCAGTCCGCGATGCGTTTTTCGATCGCTTCCCTCCCCTGCGCGCCGGCGGCGGCGAGGTCCAGTTCGGCTTCCTCGGCGGCGGTCTTCAGCACCGTGCCGCGGATGGTCTTGGCCTGAAAGAAATTCCACAGGTTCGCCGCTTCGATATTGATGTTGAGCGCGGCGGTCTGGGCGCTCTTGCCGAGCGTCTCGGCAACGGCGAGCACCAGTGCCAGCACCGCAATCAGCATCGCAATGTTCTTGTTGGCGCCTTCGATGTGCCCGTGTCCTCCCGACATTGCCTACTCCCGGTGTTTTGATGACGGCAGCCATTGTCGCGGTTTTTCAGGGCACAGGGGGACCGGCAGGCTGTTTTGCGGACGCATCTGCGTACCATCTCCGGCATGCCAGCCCGATCGGCGCCGTGCTATAGTTTCGACCGCATCGATTTGCGGAGCCGTTTTCATCGTGAACTGCAGGTGCACTGAGACCCTCGGAAAGGCCCGGGAAAGCTGGCGTAGCTGGCGTCCCTGATCCGGCGCGCCCCGGCGCGTTTCGCAGCGGTTCTGGTGAGCACTTTTTTTGCAGGAGCGGTTCATGACTGAAGCACAATTCCGGCGCTTCGCCGCCGAGGGCTATAACCGGATACCCCTGGTTCTGGAAGCCTTCGCCGATCTGGACACCCCGCTTTCTCTCTACCTGAAGCTGGCCGACGCGCCCAATTCGTACCTGCTCGAGTCGGTGGAAGGCGGCGAGCGCCACGGGCGGTATTCCTTCATCGGCCTGCCCGCGCGCACGCTGTTGCGCGCCCGTGGCGAGGTGATGGAAGTGGTGACGGACGGCACGGTGACGGAAACCAGCCGGGGAGATCCCCTTGAATTCATCACGGCATACCTCGCCCGCTTCCGTGCCGCGCCGCTGGCCGGACTGCCCCGGTTCAACGGCGGCCTGGCAGGCTATTTCGCCTACGATACGGTCCGCCATATCGAGCGCACCCTGGCGCGCGACACGAGACCCGATCCCCTCGGCACCCCGGACATCCTGCTGCTGCACACCGACGAGCTGGTGGTCATCGACAATCTCAAATCGCGGATGTCGCTGATCGTCCAGTCGGATCCCGCCGCACCGGACGCCTACGAGCGCGCCCGGCGGCGCCTCCGGGAACTGCGCGCCCGGCTTGAGCATCCGGCGCACCCCCCGGCGCACAGTCCGGGGGCGCCGGGCCGGGCCGAGACGGATTTTCCCAAGGCCGACTATCTCGATGCGGTGGCGCGCGCCAAGCATTACATCGCCGCCGGCGACCTGATGCAGGTGCAGATCGGCCAGCGCATCGCCAAGCCGTTCATCGAACCGCCGCTGTCGCTGTATCGTGCGCTGCGCACCATCAATCCGTCGCCGTACATGTACTTTTACCGCTTTGACGACTTCCATGTCATCGGCGCCTCGCCCGAAATCCTGGTGCGCCAGGCGCATCGCGCCGACGGTACGGCGGTCACCATCCGGCCGCTTGCGGGGACCCGGCCGCGCGGCGCGACACCCGCGGAGGATGCGGCGCTGGGCGCCGAACTGCTCGCCGATCCCAAGGAAATCGCCGAGCACGTGATGCTGATCGACCTGGCCCGCAACGATCTTGGCCGGATCGCTCAAACCGGCTCGGTGAAGGTCACCGAGAAGATGAGCATCGAGCGCTATTCCCATGTGATGCACATCGTTTCCAACGTCGAAGCGCTGCTGCGGCCCGGCCTCACGCCGATGGATGTGCTGCGCGCGACTTTCCCCGCCGGCACGCTCACCGGCGCGCCCAAGGTGCGCGCCATGGAAATCATCGATGAGCTGGAACCGGCCAGGCGCGGGATATACGGCGGGGCGGTGGGCTATCTGACCTGGCAGGGCGACATGGACCTCGCCATCGCCATTCGCACCGGCGTGGTGAAAGACGGAATGCTTTACGCCCAGGCCGCGGCGGGCATCGTGGCCGATTCGATCGCTGAAAATGAGTGGCGGGAAACCGAAAACAAGGCGCGTGCCGTGCTGCGCGCCGCCGAGCAGGTCCAGGCCGGACCGGAGGACCAGCCGTGCTGCTGATGATAGACAATTACGACAGCTTCACCTACAACCTGGTGCAGTACTTCGGACAGCTGGGCGAGACCGTCCGGGTGGCGCGCAACGACGACATCACCCTGGCCGGGATTGCCGCACTCGCCCCGCAGCGCATCGTGATTTCTCCGGGACCCTGCTCACCCGAGAAGGCAGGCATTTCGGTGGCGCTCATCGAGGCATTCGGCGGAAAAATCCCGATACTGGGCGTCTGCCTGGGACATCAGGCGATCGGCACAGCCTATGGCGCCCGGGTGGTCCGCGCCCGGCAAGTGATGCACGGCAAGGTTTCGCGCATCGAGCATGACGGCCGTGGGGTGTTCCGCGGGCTGGCCAACCCGTTCACCGCCACGCGCTATCACTCGCTGGCCATCGAGCGGCAGAGCCTCCCCGCCTGTCTCGAAGTCACGGCGTGGACCGCGGACGGCGAAATCATGGGGGTGCGGCACCGCTCCTGCGCGGTGGAAGGCGTGCAGTTTCACCCCGAATCCATTCTCAGCGAGTTCGGACCCGAATTGCTTGCCAACTTCCTCGCCCAGGGCTGATGGGTGAAAGGGAAGAATTTTTCGGCCTCTGCTTATACTGGTTTTTATAGGCTTGCAATCCGTTAATGTGCGCCGGACGGCTTTTTGCGTTTGGCAATCTGGTGAATAATCGAGGAAGCTGCGGTGCGCCATCGCGGTTTGATCGTGTCGGAGGACATTGAATGAAGATGCGTCACGGTTTGCTTGCAATCGGTCTGGGATGGCTGGGCATGGCGGCGCTCGCGCCCGCCCAGTCGTTCCCCTCGAAAATCGTCAGGATCACAGTGCCCCAGTCGAGCGGTTCGGGTCCGGCCATCGTCACGCGCTTGCTCGCCGACCAGTTGAGCCGCGCCTGGGGCCAGCAGGTCCTGGTCGAGTCCAAACCGGGCGCAAGCGGCTTCGTCGCCATCGGCGAGGTGAAGAACGCCGCCCCTGACGGCTACAGTCTGGTGGTCATGGCCAACTCGCACTGGGCCATCAACCCGGCCCTGTATGGCGCAAAACTGCCCTATGACCCGGAGCGCGATTTCGTGCCCGTGGCCACGGTGTTCCGCACCCCGTTCTTCGTCGCCGTGCAGAGCGCCGGTCCGTACCAGACGGTGCGCTCGCTGATCGCCGCCGCACAGGCCGAGCCGGGAAAGATTTCCTACGGCTCGTCCTACGTCGGCAGCCCCTCGCACCTGGGCGGCGCGGAGTTCGAGCAACTCACCGGCACCCGCATGATCCACGTGCCCTTCAAGGACCAGGCGCAGATGTACGTGCAGATCGCCAACGGCAACATTGCCTGGGCGTTCACCACCATCGCCTCGGCCATGCCGCTGCTGCGCGCCGGACGCATCAAACTGATTGCGCTGGGCGCAGCCGAGCGCTCCAGTTCGCTGCCCGAAGTCCCTACCCTGGCGGAAGCCGGCGGTCCGCCCGGACTGGTCTGCGACGGCTGGGTCGGCCTGCTCGCGCCGCGCGGCACGCCGGCCGATGCGGTGCGCACCATCAACGCGGCGGTGAACAAAGCGCTGGGCGATCAGGACATCCTGGAGCGCTTCAAGACTTTCGGCTTTGAAGCGGCGGCCATGTCTCCGGATCAGTTCGCCAGCATGATTCGTTCGGACCAGAAGAAGTACGCGGAACTGGTGCGGCGCAGCGGGGCTACTGCAAACTGAACTGCGAACCGGGAAGACGGGCCGGCGCCGCTGCGCCGGCCGGGACGAATCAGTTGTCGGCCGTGGTTACGCTTGCGTTCGTCGCAAGCGGCGCAGGCAACCGTGGACAACTCTGCACCTTCGCCGATCCGCCCGGAACCCGCTAAAAAATCGGGGAATGCTGTTCAAACTCACGGAGCCACTGCTGCGATCACGTTCAACGCGGCTGCTTGACCAGGCGCAGATAGGGCTTGGGTGCCTTCCAGCCGCCGGGGAAAAGCGTCTTGGCGTCTTCGTCGGACACCGAACCCGCGATGATCACGTCGTCGCCCTGCTTCCAGTTGACCGGGGTGGCCACCTTGTGCGTGGCCGTAAGCTGCATGGAGTCGAGCACGCGCAGGATCTCGTCGAAGTTGCGCCCTGTAGTCATGGGGTAGGTCAGCATGAGTTTGATCTTTTTGTCCGGTCCGATGACGAAGACAGAGCGTACCGTGGCGTTGGCCGCCGCCGTACGGCCTTCGGACGTGCCGGCCTCTTCGGCAGGCAGCATGTTGTAGAGCTTGGCCACGGCCAGATCGGTGTCGCCGATCATAGGGTATTTGACGGCACTGCCCTGCGTTTCTTCGATATCGGCCGCCCACTTGCTGTGGTTTTCCACAGGATCGATGGACAGGCCGATCAGCTTGGCGTTGCGCTTGGTGAACTCGGGCTCGATCTTGGCCATGTAGCCCAGTTCGGTGGTGCACACCGGCGTGAAATCCTTGGGATGCGAAAACAGGATGGCCCAGCTACCGCCGATCCATTGGTGGAAGTTGATCGTGCCGTGGGTGGTTTTGGCCGTGAAGTCGGGCGCGGTGTCGTTGATCCGGAGGGACATGTGTGAACTCCTGAAGAGGGAAAGACAAGAAGAGTGCATAGGATAAGGTGTGCCGCGAAATTTCGCTAACCTGCAGGCGATCCCGGCACGTTGCCTTCAATGAGGCCGCAGCCCTTGGCTGCGGAAAACGACGATGCAACCGGTGATGGTCGCCGCGGCGACCTCGGTCTGACTGAGCCCCGGCTCTGGATGAGTTCGTTGAGCTTGACGGCAAGGATGGCTTTCGCGGACAGTTCTTCCGCGTCGTCGAACCCAAGGTCGATCAGCACATTGTCAGTGCCCTTGTGTGTCTTTGCGTCGCATCATTACCTCCCGCTCAACCCATGACGGGCAAGCACAGACTTCAACCGCTTCTCGATCAATTGCACATCCGGCAGCGGCGTGCTGATGCCGGATTTCGACTTCTTCTGAAACGCATGCAACACGTGGATCGCATCTCCCACGCGCACCGTGTAGACCGCGCGAAAGGTGTCGCCCCGGTGATCTTCCACCAACTCGTAGACGCCGGAACCGAGACCCTTCCACGGCTTCGACGAATCGATAACTATACAGCCAGGGCGCGCCCTCATTCGCGCTGGCGTGGCATTGCACGCCCGGATTTGGCTCGCGGCGCGGCGATTCCCGCCACATGCTCCGCCCACCGATCCAGCCACTTGCGCATCTCGTCGGCGTAGGCATAGACGTTGAGATCCCTGCCTTACCCGCCGACTTCCGGCCCCGCGGCTCCCCTGCGACGCCAGCGCCACGTTCCGGATTCGATCGCAACCCTGCGCCTCGAACTCGCCGCCGCCCTGATCGCTCGACTGCAGCACTGTCCGTGCTGCGGGAAACGAACTGATTATTTATTAACACAGTAAGAATAGGCGAATTCATGCGGGCGCAGTCGCGCCGACTCCGCCTTGCCGGCGTTCCGCCCCTCCCTCATGGGATGACGCGCAGGATCACGGACTGGGCGTCGTCAGCCGCGCCGTTTTCGATTTCCACGGGTGTGGCAGGCCGGACGCCGACGATCCGGCAGGAGAATTCCAGCGCCATGCCGGCCAGCCGGTGATTGGCATCGAGCACCACCTTGTCGTCCGCCATGTCGGTGACGACAAATATCAGGCCCTCGTCCCCGGTGCCGGCCTCGCCTTCGAATTTCATTCCCGGTTCGAGTGGCCCGGGAAACCTGCTGCGCGATTCGACCCGCAGCAGGTTTTCGTCGTACTCGCCGTAGGCATCCCCGGGCTCCAGGCGAATCCTGACTATGTCGTTTTTCGCCTTGCCCTGGAGCGCCGCCTCGACCACCGGAAACACCTCGCCATGGCCACCGTGCAGGTACTGCACCGCCTCGCCGGAGCGTTCGATCAGGTTGCCCCGGATGTCGGACACTTCGACATCGAGCGACACCACGGTGTTTCGGCCGATCAGCAAGCCGGCGATGCGCTTGCTAGCGCAATTCCTTCACCATGCCGAGCACTTCAGCCGCATGCCCCTTGGGGCTGACGTTGTACATCGCATGGCGCACGGTGCCGCGCTTGTCGATAATGAACGTCGAGCGGACGATGCTCGATTTGCGCACCCCATTGGCTTCCTTCTCCTGGAGCACGCCATAGCGCTTCGAGACTTCGCTTTCGGTATCGGCAAGCAGGCAGATGGAGACGCCATTGGCGTCCCGGAATTCAGCATGGCACAGACTGTCATCGGGGCTGACGCCGATCACCACGCAGTCGTAACGGGCGAACTCTTCCTCGTGATCCGAAAAATCCGTAGCCTGCATGGTGCAGATCGGGGTGCCATCCCTGGGGTAAAAATACAGCACCACATGTTTCTTGCCGCGAAAGCGCGACAGCGCCACAGATTCCATGTCGGCATCGGGCAAAGAGAACGTCGGCGCGGCGTGTCCTGCTTGCAGCATGGTTTTCCCGGGGCGAGCCTTCCAGTCATGGTGTGCCGCTTCGCTGGCCGGATGGCAATCATTGCATTGCGCCCCCCGACGCCTCCGGCCAGAACTATAGGTCGATTCTAAACCATCCTTCCGTACAGAATGCAAGCGTGCCGGATACTATAATCGCGCCGATGAAAATGGACATGCTCGGCAAGCTGAGCGCGGCGCAATTTCTGCGCCGCCACTGGCAGAAACAACCGTTGCTGGTGCGTGGCGCCATTCCGGGTTTCAGCGGGATGGTCGGCGAGGCGCAATTGTTCCGCCTCGCCTGCGGCGACTCGGTGGAATCGCGCCTGGTCGAGCAGCGTCGCGGGCGCTGGCGCTTGCGTCACGGGCCATTCGATGCGCGCACCTTCGACCGGCTTCCGGCGCACAACTGGACCTTGCTGGTGCAGGGACTGAATCTGGTGAACGCGCAGGCCGACGCATTGCTGCGGCGCTTCGGGTTCATTCCTTACGCGCGGATGGATGACGTGATGGTGAGCTATGCCCGGCCGGGGGGCGGCGTGGGAGCCCATCTGGACTCCTACGACGTATTTTTGCTGCAGGGCCGGGGGCGGCGTCGCTGGCGCATCGGCCGGGCGCCAGCGCCCCGGTTGGACCCGCGCGCACCGCTGAAAATACTGTGCAACTTCCGACACGATCAGGAATGGGTACTGGAACCCGGAGACATGCTGTATCTGCCTCCGGGATATGCCCACGAGGGCACCGCGCTCGATGACTGTTTCACCTATTCGATCGGCTTTCGGGCGCCGGCAAGGCAGGAACTCGCGTCCCTGTTCCTTGCGTGGCAGCAGGAGCGGCTGAACATACCGGGGCTGTACACCGATCCCGGACTCGCACCGCGGCGGCATCCGGCCGCCATTCCGGGGGAAATGATTGCCCAGGCGGCGCAAACCATCGGACGATTGCGTTGGCGAAAAGCGGACATTGCGGCGTCGCTCGGCGAATACCTGTCGGAGCCCAGGCAGCAGGTGTTCTTCATTCCCCCGCGGCGGCCCATGTCTGCCCCGGCCTTTGACGCTACTTTGCGCAAAACGGGCGTACGGCTCGATCTCAAGACAGTCATGCTGTTTCACCGCGGCGATTTTTTCATCAACGGCGATCGCGTCGCCGTCGCACCCGCCGAGCGCGGCGCACTGCGCGTTCTGGCGAACCGGCGGAATCTTCCGGCCGCAACACCGCTCACTGCGCTGTTGCGCGGCCTGCTTTACGATTGGTACCGCGCAGGCTGGATCCTTCCGGAAACAACCAACCCGAGACAAAGACACCGTGGCGCCTGATCCGACTTCTGCCGGCCCCGACGCCGCTCCGCCGCCGCAGCGCAGCCTGTTGCTGTCGCGCCGTGAATACGTAGCCGGGTTCGACCGGTTGCTCGGCCTCGCGCGCCATGAATTACGCATCTTCGATCCCGACCTCTCGGAGCTGGGGCTCAATTCGCCGCAAAAAATCGGACTGCTGCAGAATCTGATATTGCGCGGCGAAAATCGCATCCTCATCGCGGTGCACGACACCGGCCATGTGCTGCAGCGCTGTCCGCGGCTGATGTCGCTGCTCGGCAGCTTTTACGGCAGCGTACTCATTTATCAGACGACGGGCATTGCCGCGCGCGTTCAGGATTGCTTTGCCCTCGCCGACGCCGATCACCTGGTGCGCCGCCCGGTCACCAGGCAGCCGCGGGGCGTGCTGATACTCAATGATCCGAAAGAGGGATTTCCGATGCGGGACCGGTTCAACGAGATCTGGGCGCATTCTCAACCCACCGTGGCGCCTTCGGCAGCCGGCTTGTAGGCTGGGCGCCAACCGCAGGCTTCGTTGAAAAGCCGTCCTTCGGGTCGGCTTTTTTTCGTTCATGCCGGTCAGTCGTCCACGATGCGAGGGGGCAAGCCCCCTCGCACTCCCCGAAATTGGCGAAAACGCCAGGGCGTTTTCTTCCTAGTCGTACACGACGCGAGGGGGCAAGCCCCCTCGCACTCCCCGAAATTGGCGAAAACGCCAAGGCGTTTTCTTCCTAGTCGTCCACGACGCGAGGGGGCAAGCCCCCTCGCACTCCCCGAAATTGGCGAAAACGCCAGGGCGTTTTCTTCCTAGTCGTCCACGACGCGAGGGGGCAAGCCCCCTCGCACTCCCCGAAATTGGCGAAAACGCCAGGGCGTTTTCTTCCTAGATGGTGCGCCAGGCGAAGCCCCCATCCTGCGTGGCCACGCCGATCCAGTCGCGCGAGCAACCCATGGCGCCGGCAAGCGCCGCACGGGCCAGCTCGGGGGTGTTGTTTTTCAGAGACAGATGCGCAGCGATCACATGCTGCAAGCGGCTGTGATCCAGATTTTTCAGCAGAGCGGCCGAGGCGGTGTTATCCAGATGCCCGTAGCGGCCGGCGATGCGCGCGCGCAGCGACGGCGGATAGTCTCCGCCCGCGAGCATCGCCGCATCATGATTGCACTCGAGGACGATGCCATTGCAGCCGGACAAGGTCGTCTCGATGTGCGGTGTCGAGCAGCCGGTATCCGTGAGCACCCCCAGGCGCCGGTTGCCGTCGGAAAAGACGAACTGCGCCGGCTCGCGCGCATCGTGCGGCACCGGATAGGGTTGCACCAGCGCATCGCCGATGGCGAAAGCCGTCGAAGCATCGATGAGCGTCACCCGCACGCCGGCATCGACCTGGGGTTTGGCGGCGCGCAACACGGCCAGCGTGCCATGCGTGAGCCAGACCGGAACGCCGAAACGGCGCGCGAACGGAAAAACACCGTCGGCGTGGTCGCCGTGCTCATGCGTCACCAGGACGCCCGACAAGGTCTCGGGCGCAATGCCCAGCCGGGCGAGGCGCGCCACGGTGTCCGTTACACGGAAGCCGCAGTCGAGCAGCAATTGCGTGGCGCCTGTTTCAAACACCAGGCCGTTACCCATGCTGCCGCTGCCCAGGGAAGCGAAGCGCATGTGCGACTGTTCAGGGAGAGCGCAGGGACGGGCGCACGGCGGGATACCTCAGCACAGATCGGTCCATCCGGGCTTCGCTCCGGACCGCTCGAAGCCGCCAATCGCGTGGCAGGGCCGCTACCTCCCGAATGGTGAGACGGGTCAGCCTATTTGAGCTGATCGTGCAGCAGCGAAAGGATCCTTCGCGCCGTGTCCGAGCGATCCGCCATGCCGTCTTTCGCCAGGACCTGCACCTGGCTGGACTCGTTGCTGGCATCCCTGACCATGACGCGATACTGCTCGGCTTTGAGTTCGGTCTTGTTGGAGCGCCAGAACAGCAGCCGCGACAGAATGCCGTCATCCTTCTTGCCGGTCTCCTTGGCGTCGGTCTGCGGATCGACGTAGCGCACGAAGTAATAGCCCTTGGAACGATCGCGATCCTCGACGGTGAAGCCCACCCGATCGAGCGCCAGGCCGACCCGCCGCCAGGCGCGATCGAACGGCTCGGGCAATTCCAGCAAGCCGCCGCCCTCCTGCGTCTTGACGATCTTGGCCCGATCGATCCTGGTCTCGCCGGCGATCTGCGCCTTGGCGCGCGCCTCATCAACACCAAAGCGCACCATCATCCTGCGCAGGAATTCCGCTTCCAGCTCGAGATCCGACGGACGCGGTTGCCACACCGTCGAATCCTTCTGGGTGCTGGTGAAGACCTCCACCACGCCGCGATGGCTGACATAGATCTCGGTGGTGCCCGGCTCGGCGCCGCGCTCCAGGCGGGTGCGGAACTTGTCGCGCTCCGAGGTCGAGTACACCTGGTCGATGGCTTTGCCGAGCAGGTTGCGGAGGAAATCCTGCGGTATCTTGGCGCGGTTTTCCGCCCAGTCGGTTTCCATGACGCCGGCTTCGGGCACCTCCATCTTGATCAGGAAGCCGAGCTCCTGCCAGAACTCCTTGACCATCGGCCAGAGTTTCTCGGGCGTCTCCGGCACGATCAACCAGCGCTGCGTGCCGGAGCGCTCCATGCGGACCTTCGACACCGCCGGCAGCACTTCGGTGGATCCCGGCCGGGGCTGCCCGGCGCGCTCGGCGTTGTAGGTCGAGAATGTTGCGGAACCGGTCGCGTTGACGTCCGGCACCTGATAGCGGTCATCGCGCGTCGGCGAGGTCAGGTCCGGCGGCAGTTCCAGCGGCGGCAGGCGCCCGGCAGACTTGTATTCGACCCGCTGCGGCTCAAACAGCCCGGCGCCGTTGCAGCCGGCGAGGGCCGCGGCGGCACAGACTGCCAGCGCAATGCGCGCAAACCCTGCTGATGTGGTCATGACTTTCCCTCGATGACGCGCAAGCCCCTGTCCAGCTTTATGCCGGCTTCGCGCATGGCTTCCCTGAGCGTTTCGTGGAACTGCGGCGACAATTGCGTCAAAGGCAGGCGGATCCCCGCGCCGATCAAACCCATTTCCGCCACCGCCCATTTCACCGGTATCGGATTGGCTTCGACAAACAGTTTCTGGTGCAGCGACAGCAATTTGAAATTCAGTTCCCGCGCCCGCCGCAGATCGCCGGCGACGGCGGCGCTGCACATTTCATGCATCAGCCGCGGCGCGACGTTGGCGGTCACCGAAATGATGCCCTGGCCGCCGAGCAGCAGCAGCGCGATACCGGTGGCATCGTCGCCGCTGTACACCGCGAAACCGGAGGGCACGCGGCGCAGCAGGTCGCTGCCGCGCTCGATGTTGGCCGTCGCGTCCTTGATACCGGCGATGTTCGGCACCTGGGCCAGCCGCAGCGTGGTCTCGGTGGCCAGATCGGCAACCGTGCGGCCGGGAACGTTATAGACGATCAGCGGCATCTCCACCGTCTCGGCTATGGTGCGAAAGTGGCGGTACAGGCCTTCCTGCGTGGGCCGGTTGTAATAGGGCACGACGGACAGGCAGGCGGCGGCGCCGGCCTGCTTCGCCGACAGTGTCAGTTCGACCGCCTCGGCAGTGGCGTTCGCGCCGGTGCCCGCGATGATGGGAATCCGGCCGGCAGCATGCTCAACCGCGACCCGGATGAGTTCCTTGTGCTCATCCACGTTGACAGTGGGCGATTCCCCCGTTGTACCGACAACGACAATCCCGTCGGTTTTTTCCGTCACATGGAAATCGATGAGGGATTTGAAGCGCGCAAGGTCGAGCCGCCCGTCGTCCTGCATGGGGGTCACTATCGCAACGATGCTGCCCGTCAGCATGGATCGAAACCGTCAAAAGCCATGGCGGGCATTTTACCCGAAAGTGCCCGCGCCATCGCTCCCTATTCCAGCGGCCCGGGGTTCCCTTGCGCGCTTTTTATCGCGCAAATGCGCTGCACCACGGCGGGCTTGGGCGCGGTGACCACACCCTGCTCGAAGCAGATTACGTTCAGGGCTGCACCGAACTGTTCCAGCAACTCATTGCGCCGCAGCAGGAAGGCCGGGTTCGATGGCCGGCCGAAGCGCCCGTTGCCGACAGCGAAAGTCTCGTACAGGAGCACACCGTTTTCGGCCAGCGCTGCGCCCAGTGCCGGGAACAGGGCCCGGTGAAGATAGTTGGTTACCACCACCGCATCGAAGCTTGCCGGGGCAAACGGCCAGGCGCTTTTCTCCGGACCCGCTTCCAGGTCCGCCACCACGGTCGAAATCCCGGGCTCGGCGAGCGCCTTGATCGCCACCTGGTCACGATCGACTGCGATCACCCGGCAGGCGCGCTGATGGAACAGCCGCGCGTGGCGCCCGCTGCCGCAGGCCACGTCCAGTACGCGCGCACCGGGCGCAATCAGGCGGCACCAGCGCACTACCCATGGCGAAGGCGCCTCGGCCCCGTGCCGCACCGACCGCGCTTGGGCGCCGTGCGGCGGTAGCAGAGGGGAATCGGCTGCTTCGCCGCTCATGCGGCCTCTAAAAAGACGAGCCGGGCTGTTCGAGAAAAGCCCGTTCCTCGGCGGAAGACGGACGGCCCAGAATCGCATTGCGATGCGGGAAGCGGCCGAATCGCGCGATGATTTCATAGTGCCGCAACGCATAGTCCATGCTGGACGAGCCGGCCGCATCCCCCGTCAGTCCGCGGAACAGTTGCAGCGAGCGCCGCTGCAGCGCCAGATCCTCCGCATGTTCGAACGGCAGATACAGGAAACCGCGCTCGGCCGGATGCAACACCCGGTCAAATCCGCGGGCAATCGCCCGCCGTGCCACCGCCAGCGGGTCGGCTGCAAATGCCGCCGCCGTGCCGCGGTAAATGTTGCGCGGAAACTGATCCAGTGCCACCACCAGCGCCAGCGACGCATAGGGCGAGCGCTCCCAGGCCGCAAGGCGTCCGGCAGCCGCTTCGGCGGCATGCGATCCGAAGCGCGCGCGGATCTCGGCGTCAAATTGGTCGCTTTTCCCGAACCATAGCTTGCGCGGCCGGCCGCGCGTCACCGAGTGCGCGGCGCCGAACCAGAAATCGAGTATGTCGGTGAAAACGTAAGGACCGGGCGCCATCTCAGTCGCGACGAAAAACCAGCATCGAATTGTTCGACGGCATGGCGATGTCCTCGGCCTGGCGCATCCCGGCCGTGGCGGCGAGGCCTGCAATCTCTTCGCAGCCGCGCAAGCCGCTGAGCGGATCGCGCGCCCTGAGCATGCCGTCGAAGCGCCGATTGCTGTCGGCAGTGTGGCGGCCGGCGCGATTGAACGGGCCGTAGAGACAGAACACGCCACCGGGGGGCAACAGCAGCCCGACACCGGCCACCATCTTTTCGACCTGGATCCACGCCATGATGTGCGCCGTGTTCGCCGAAAATACCGCGTCGGCGGCAAGCGCCGGCCAAGGATCGTCATCCATGTCCAGTGCAATGGGTTCGGCCAGATTGCCGGCGCCGCTGTGTCGAACCCAGGCGCGAATGCCGGCCAGGTGCTGCGGCAGGTCGCTCGGCTGCCACGCCAGGTGCGGCAGCGCCGGAGCAAAGCTGGCGGCGTGCTGGCCGGTGCCCGAGCCGATTTCAAGGACCCGCGTCCGGTCCGCGAACACGCGCCGCAGAACTTCGAGAATGGGCGCGCGGTTGCGCTCGCATGCTTCACTGTAAGGTTTTTCGACGGCGAGCTCCCCGTCCGACTGCCGCGCCGCCACGCTAACTGCACAAACGCAGATTGGCAAAATCGATGAGCATGGCCGGGGAAAGATAGGCGCGAAAGGTCAGTCCGACGACGGCCAGCAGCACCGCCATGCCGATTGCCGACAAAATTATCTGATCGCGTCCCATGGTTTTCTGATCGCGTCCCATGGCGCCTATTCTAGCCCAATTGGGGAGTGCCGAAATTGGGGAGTGCCGAATTGTGTCCAGTCTGGCTGCCGTCCGGCCAGATTGGTCCGTCCATCCCCTCCTATGCCGCGCGCGGCTTTGCCCAGAATGTCAGACCCAGCACCGCCATCGCGGCGACGGCGCCGGCGAAGGAATACGCGATGGCCGCGCTCTGGAACTGCCACAGCGCGCCAAACAGCGCGCCCGCCGGAATGGCGGCCAGCCCGACGATCAGGTAGTACCAGCCGAACGCCGTTCCCTGCCCGGCGGGATTGCCCAGGTCGCCGATGAGCGCGCGCTCGGCGCCCTCGGACAGGCCCGTCACCGCGCCGAAAATAATCGTGATCCACCATAAATCGAGTGCGGTCTGCACTTTGCACAGCAGATAGAAGGCCGCCGAAAATGCGAGCCAGCTGAGCATCAGCACCGAACGCCGGCCGGAATGATCCGACAGCATCCCGCCCGCCAGCGAACCCGCCGCCTTGGCGGCATTCAGCGCCGACCACAGCAGCAGCAACTCGATCACGCCGATGCCCAGTTGGTAGCCGCGCAGCACAATGAAGGTTTCAGAGATCCGGGCGAAGGTGAAGAAACCGAGCAACAGCAGATAACGACGTAGCGGACGCGACAGCGCGTCCCAGCGCAGCGGCGGCAACGGCATGCGGGCGGCGGATTTCGCGGCAGCCGGTTCGCGCACGCCGAACACCAGCAGCGCGAGGCATATCAGTCCGGGCACCGCGGACAGGAGGATCATGGCCTGCAGGCTGGTTTCGTACACGGCCAGCGCCAGCGCCGCCAGCACCCCGCCCAGCACGGCGCCGGCGTTGTCGAACGCGCGGTGCAGCCCGAACGCTTTGCCGCGCAACCCGGGCGGCGCTATGTCGGCGATCAAGGCGTCGCGGGGCGCGCTGCGTATGCCCTTGCCGACCCGGTCGATGCTGCGCAGCACCAGCACCCCCAGCCAGTTGCCCGCGAGGCCGAGCAGCGGTCGTGCCACGTTGGACAACGCGTAACCGCCGACCATCAGCGCTTTGCGTTTTCCGCCCAGACGGTCCGAATGCCGCCCGGCCCATAACTTCAGCAGGCTTGCCACGGCGTCGGCGATGCCCTCCACCAGCCCCAGCGCCAGCGGCCCGGCCGCCAGCACGGTGGCCAGCAGTATCGGTATCAGCGGGATGACGATGTCGGAGGCGACATCGTTGAAAAAGCTCACCAGCCCGAGGACGATAACCGCACGCGGCAGCTTCCGGGCCGGTTCCGCCGGCTCCGGCTTGGCGCGTGAAAGCGGACCCAAGCGTTACTTGATGCTGGCTGTCAGCCAGTCGGTGATCTGCGCGATCGCGGCATCGCTCGCCGCAATCAGGGCGCGCACGCCGCCTTGCGCGTTGGCGGACAGTACCGGCTGCTCAACATTGAAAGAACGCTGCGCCACCACGTTGCGATTGCCGGTAAGGGTGACGCGCATTCTCACCACCGCGCGGCTGCGCTCGGCGGAGTCGAAGATCTGCGCGAATTCGTCCAGTTCCACGCGCACCGAATGGGGCGCGCGCACGCCCTCCGCGGGCAACAGGATGCCGCCGCGGCTGACCGACGCCAGCCGCTGCCGCAGCCGGCTGCCGAGCAGGCTTGAGGGGGGCATCACCCAGCGGCTGTTGGCGTACGCCAGGGGCCGGGCCGCGTCCTCGTAGGCGAGCCGATAATGAATCGAGGGAACATCCATCCATGCCGGCGCATGGACGTCATAGACGAGCAGCGGCTGGCGCAAAGGCCGTGCCGTTTCCCCGACGCTCGATGCGGGCGGCGGCCCGAAATCGTAGGCGGCAAACGAATCCCTCGGCACGCCGGGCAGCGCGCATCCCGCGATCAACGGCGCCACGAAGAGGAAAAGAACCAGCCGGATGCAAGACTGCGCTCTGTTGCGCGGGATTGCGGTCACCGCCCTCCTCCATTGAATCCGGCCTCGCCGGGGCCAGGCCATCCCGGGGAACTGCCGAACACGATGCTTTGCGGCTGTTCTCCGATCATCTGCAGCAGCCGGTCGAGCGCACGTGCCTCGCGATGCAGTTCGTCCACCAGCGAATTGAGGCGCGGCACCGTTTCGTCGCTCACCGCCCTGGCGACACTGCCGACATCATCGACGGTGCGCGTCACCTTGTCGATGTCATCCAGCTTGTGCTCGAGCTTCAGGGCGACGCTATTGAGATTGCCGACCAGCTGGCCGGTACGCTCCATCAGCACGTCGGTGCGCTCCATCAGCACGCCGGTTTGCTCCACCAGCCGGTCGGATCTTCCGGCCAGTTGCCCGGCTTTTGCCACCGCGGCGCGCGCCTCGCCGACCAGCGCCGGTACACCCTTCAGGCCGGGCCGCAATTCATCGGCGAGCGAGGCAGTTTTGGCGGAGAGCTTTTCCACGCCGGCAAGCGTGCGGCGCACCAGTTGTTGATTTTCTTCATTGAGCAGGCTGTTGACGCGCTCCGCCACTTCGGCGAGCGAACCCAGCAGGTCTTCGCCCGAATCGATAAGCGACGGCCGCAGCCGGATGGCGGATGGCGCGGCCAACGACGTCGTGAGGCGCTCCTTCGATGAGCCATCGTCGTTGAGCGAAACGAAGGCGAGACCGGTCACGCCCAGATAGCCCAGTTGCGCGTAGGTGCTGCGGGTGATCGGCGTTTCCTCGCTGACCCCGATGCGAATGGCAATGAGGCCGTTTTTACCGGGCTCGATGCGGATCGATTGCACCCGGCCGACCTCGACACCCCGATAGCGCACCGGCGCATCCGCCTTGAGCCCGGTGACCGACGTGGCGGTCTCGACCACATAGGTCAGCAGTGCGCCATCGTCCCGCGAAAACCATATGGCCACCGCTGCCAGCGCGATGCCGAGCGCGATGGTGAACAGTCCGGCCGCCAGAGCATGCGCGCGGTTTTCCATGTCGATCTCCCTTGTCTGTTCAGTACGCCATGAGGGGATATCCCCTCATGGTTTGAAGAGGTGTTTTCATGTTGCCTGCAGCCGCGGCCCGCCGAATTGCAGCGCGGACCCGGCCGCCGCCGCCGACAGCGCCCGCAGGCCGCGCTCGCCGAGAAAGAAATTGCGTATGAACGGATGCTCGACCTTCACCACCTCGGCCAGGGTGCCGTGCGCCAGCAGGCGCTGATCCGCAAGCACGGCGATGCGGCTGGAAAGTGACACCAGCGTGTCCAGATCATGGGTGACCATGACCACCGTGAGGCGCAGCTTCGCGTGCAGCGACTGGATCAGCGAAACGAAGCTCTCGCTGCGATCCGGGTCCAGTCCCGCGGTCGGCTCATCGAGGAACACCAGTTCCGGCTCCAGCACCAGAGCGCGCGCGAGGGCGATACGCTTGATCATGCCGCCCGACAGGTCGGCCGGCATTTTCGCTGCATGGCGGCGTTCGATATCGACCATGTCGAGCTTGAGCATCACCATGTCGTGGATGAAACCTTCGTCGAACGAGCGCAATTCACGCAGCGGCAGGGCGACGTTGTCGAACACCGACAGCGCGGAGTACAACGCCCCTTCCTGGAACAGCACGCCCCAGCGCTTGCGGATTTTTTTCAGCGTCTCGACCGGCGAATCGTGCAGTGAAATGCCGAACACCTTCACCGTGCCGCGGGTCGGCCGCTCGAGCGCCAGCATCTGCCGCATCAAAGTGGTCTTGCCGCTGCCCGATCCGCCCACCAGCGACACCACTTCGCCCGGCTGCACCGACAGATTGAGGTCGCGATGCACCAGGTGCTCGCCGAACTGCGTCCACAGGCCGCGCACCTCGATGACCGGCTCGATGGCGGCGTCCGGCGCCGGGTGATCGTCGTCCGCGACGGCGGTCATAGCAGCACAATGCCGACGTCGTTGAACAGGATCGCGAAAATGGCGTCGGCAATGATGACCACGGTGATCGAACTCACCACCGAATTGGTGGTGCCGACGCCGAGGCTTTCCGTATTGGGCTGGATCTTCATGCCGAAATGGCAGGCCACCAGCGCGATCAACGCGCCGAAGATCACGCCCTTGCCGATGCCCAGCCACAGATTCACGGCCGGTACCGCGGCGGGCAGGCCGCTCAGAAACTCGCGCACCGGGATGCCGAGCTGGAACTGCGCCGATACGGCCCCGCCGATCAGGGCGATCGACGAGGTCCACAGGATGAGCAGCGGCAGGGTGATCGACAGCGCCAGCACCTTCGGCAGCACCAGCCGCACCGTGTGCGGAATGCCCATCACCGACAGCGCGTCCAGCTCTTCGGTGACGCGCATCACGCCGAGCTGGGCGGTGATCGCCGAACCGGATCGCCCCGCCACCAGCACCGCGCAGATGACCGGACCCAGTTCGCGCACGATGCCGATGCCGAGGATATTGACGATGAAAGCGCCCGCGCCGAACGCCTTCAACTGCTCCGCCGACAGATACGAGAGCACGATGCCAATGAGGAAACCCACGCCCGCGGTGATGCCCAGGGCCTGGGAACCGGTGCGGTAGATGCTTGCCGAAACCTCGCGCCACGGACCGCGCGACGGGCGGCGCAGCATCGCAGCCGTGTCGATCAGCATCTGCCCCAGCAACAGCAGCATGCCCACGGCGTGCTCGAGCAACAGGAGAGCAGCGTGGCCGATGGCCTTGATCGATGCCAGCGGGTCCAAGGGCGGGGCTACGGCGACGGCAACCGCGCGCGTATCCAGATTGTCGAAGAACAGCTGATGCTCCGGACGCACTGCCAGCCGGGCGGGTTTGCGCCTGTTCCATGCGCGCCAGATGAGCAGCGCGCCGATATGATCGAGACGCTGAATGCCGCCCAGGTCCCACTGATCGCCGCTGCGCCCGGTCAACAGCCGCTGCACGGCGCGGGCGCGCGTCTCCAGCGCGCGGATGTCCCACGCGCCCACCAGTCTGACCAGGGTCCCGCCGTCTGCGGCGACGAGGGAATGAACCTCGGGGTCCGCAACAGGCTTGTTACCGGCATTCGATTCCGCTTGCATGCAATAGCGGCCGACAGCACCGGCGCGCGGTCGCGTGTCTGGCCCTCCCAGTCACTCACGACGCGAGGGGGCAAGCCCCCTCGCACACCCCGAAATCGGGGAAAACGCCAAGGCGTTTTCTCTCTAGAGCGCGAAAACTATCAGGTCCTCAGAGGGAAATCAATGCTCCGCGGCCTGCGGGAACGACACGCGATTCGCGTAGAATCGCGCTTTTGTTTGCGGCGGGCCCCGGTAGCTCAGTGGATAGAGCAACCCCCTCCTAAGGGGTAGGTCGGACGTTCGATTCGTCTCCGGGGCGCCAGTCAGTTCGGGGACACAGCGCCACGGCGCCTGCCAGCCGTGGAGGCACACTCATCCCCCGGTCAATCTCATGGCACAGAGCGGCTGCCCCGATCACGTGCCCATGAAGTCGCGGGTTTGAAGCGCCTCGGACCAGCAAACACCCCGGAATGACCGGGGTTCCGGCAGGCGCTTTCGGAGAAGGGGCCCGCTCGTCAGCGCGACGCTTAAACGGCCTTCAGATTTGAAGCCGCCAGTTTGCCGCGTTCGGTGACTACTTCAAAGCTGATCCGCTGTCCCTCGCTCAGCGAGTCCATGCCCGCCTTCTGCACGGCGCTGATGTGGACGAATACATCCTTGCCGCCGGTTTCGGGAGCGATGAAACCAAAGCCTTTTGCGGCATCGAAAAACTTGACAGTTCCTGTTTCCATTCTTTACCTCACGAGTAGTCGAAGCCGATTATAGGCGCGAATGGCCCGCAGATGGAATCAATGACTTTCGCGCCGGAAAACGAGCCTGCCCCAGGGCGACTCCAGGGCCCGTCCCGCGCCACCTGCCCGCCGCCCCGCAGCCACACCGGATCCGCCTGCATTCTTTGACTTTTTTTATTCAGAAAGCCTTGCAGACGCCCTTCACAGTACATTCAATTATAAAAAACAATATACGCAGAGGTGTCTGACTGCTACGCGGCATCCGGCTGTTTTGCCGGACCGGCGGCGATGAATGGGGCGAGCTTCATGCAGTTCTCATGAATACGCATCAGCAGCGGGTACAGCGACAAATCGCACTCATAGCGCTGCGCGTTGAACACCTGCGGCACCAGGCAGCAGTCGGCCATCGTCACCATGTCGCGGTAGCAGTAGCGGCCGCTTTTGCCGCTCTTCGCCAGAGTACCCTCCAGCCCCTTGAATCCTTCGGCTATCCAGTGCCGGTACCAGTTGTTGAGCTTGTCCTCTTCGGCGCCGAAAGCGGCTTTGAGATGGCGCAGCACCCGCAGGTTGTTCAGCGGATGCATGTCGCAGGCGACGACCTGGGACAGGCCGCGCACGTACGCCCGGTCGGCGGCACCCTCGGGAAGCAGCCGCGGCTGCGGGTGCGTCTCCTCCAGATATTCCATGATGGCGAGGGATTGCGCCATCAGGTTGCCGCCATCATCCAGGGTCGGCAGCAGCGCCTGCGGATTGACCGAGGTGTAATCCGCACTCAGATGGTCGCGCCTGGGCAGGCTGATCAGCACCGGCTCGTAAGGCAGTCCCTTGTAGTTCATGGCGATGCGGACGCGGAAGGCGGCTGAGGAGCGGAAGAAAGTGTAGAGCTTCATCATGGCTGTCCTTGAATTCAGGCGCACCAAACAAAAAAGCCGCCGGGACCGCCGGCGGCGCCATTGCGCGATTGCGGCGAACGTTTTAGGTTGCCACCGCTTGTCTGGCTGCCTCATCCCGGGCTTGCACCAGGTCCAGCGCCACATCGACGATCATGTCCTCCTGCCCGCCCACCATGCGGCGGCGGCCCAGTTCGGCGAGGATGTCGAAGGTCGGAATGCCGTATTTCTCCGACGCCGTTTCGGCGTGCCGCAGGAAGCTCGAGTACACACCCGAATAGCCAAGCGCCAGGGTCTCGCGATCGACGCGCACCGGCCGGTCCTGCAACGGCCGCACCAGGTCGTCGGCGGCGTACATCAGCTTCTTCAGGTCGCAGCCGTGATCGACGCCCATGCGGTCGAGCACCCCGATCAGCACTTCAAGCGGGGTGTTGCCCGCGCCCGCGCCCATGCCCGCCAGCGCGGCATCGATGCGGTAGGCGCCCTCTTCCATGGCCACGATGGAATTGGCCACGCCTAGCGACAGATTGTGGTGGCAATGGATGCCGACCTGGGTCTCGGGCTTGAGTGTCTGGCGCATCACCCGGGTCTTTTCGCGGGCATCGTTCATCAGCAGCGCCCCGCCGGAATCGGTGACATAGACGCACTGCGCGCCGTAGGACTCCATCAGCTTCGCCTGTTTCGCCAGGTCCGCCGCCGGAATCATGTGCGCCATCATCAGGAAGCCGACGGTGTCCATGCCGAGCTTGCGGGCGTGCTCCATGTGCTGCCGGGAGATGTCGGCTTCGGTGCAATGCGTTGCAATCCGCACCGTGCGCGCCCCGGCCTGGTAGGCCTGTTCGAGGTCATGCACCGTGGCGATCCCCGGAATATGCAGGGTCGCCACCTGTGCGTGCTTGACCACGCCGGCGACCACCTCGATCCACTCCAGGTCGGTGTGCAGGCCGAAGCCGTAGTTGAAGCTCGATCCGGCCAGACCGTCGCCGTGCGAAATCTCGATCGAATCGACCTTCGCCTCGTCCAGCGCCTGGGCGATCGCCGCGACCTGCGGCAAGGTGTACTGGTGGCGGCGCGGATGCATGCCGTCACGCAATGTCACGTCGGAGATATAGACTTTCTTTGCCGTTTTATCCATCGCTTTTTCCATTGGGGCTTCCGGCTTCAGGCCGCCAGCGCGAATTTGTTGACCGCGAACTGTTCGGCGGCGGCCAGCGCGGCCGACGTCATGATGTCCAGATTGCCGGCGTAGGCGGGCAGATAATGCCCCGCACCTTCCACTTCCAGATAGATCGAGACCTTCAGGCCGTGGCGCAACCCGATGCCGGGGATGTTGAGAGGTTTGTCGGCGGGAATCTTTTCGAACTGCACCCGCTGCTTCAGCCGGTACCCGGAAACATAGGTCGCGACCTGCGCCACCATCTCCTCCACCGATTTGCGGATGGCCGCTTCGTCGGCGCCTTCTTGCGCCAGACAGTACACGGTGTCGCGCATCATCAGCGGCGGCTCGGCCGGGTTGAGGATGATGATCGCCTTGCCTTGCGCCGCGCCGCCCAGTTTGACGATGGCCTTTGACGTGGTCTCGGTGAATTCATCGATATTGGCGCGCGTGCCCGGACCGGCTGATTTGCTGGCGATGGAGGCGACGATCTCGGCGTAATGCACCTTTGCGACCCGCGACACGGCGTGCACCATCGGAATTGTCGCCTGGCCGCCGCAGGTGACCATGTTGATGTTGGGGCTGTCCAGGTGCTGGTTCAGGTTCACCACCGGGATGACGTACGGCCCGATGGCCGCGGGAGTCAGATCGATCACCTGCACGCCGTGCTTCTTCAGGACCGCGTTGTGGTGCGCATGCGCCCCGGCGGAAGTCGCGTCGAAGGCGATCTTGATGTCCTTGAAATTGGGCATCTTCACCAGGCCCTCGACGCCTTCGGCGGTGGTCGGCACGCCCATTTTCGCGGCGCGCGCGAGGCCATCCGAAGCCGGATCGATACCCACCATGGCGCCCATGGCAAGATGCTTCGACTTGCGCAGCACCTTGATCATCAGATCGGTGCCGATATTGCCGGAACCGATGATGGCGACCGGTACGCGGACGTCCTGTTTCATGGATTTCTCCTGCGCTTTGAGTTCAAGTGGGCTTATTTTACCCGTGGGGAAGCCGGGGCGCACCACACATACGTTGTATCACTGCGCTCAGCGCAAATTGCCGCCTTGTGTTTGCTTCCTCACCCCCGGCCCCTCTCCCGGCGGGAGAGGGGAGTAACACCGGCGCGAGCGGCGAGTAAACCCCGTCTAGGCCGTGACCGAAAAACCCACCCGGCCCAGGTGCTGCACTTCGTGCTCCACCCAGGTCCCGGCCTGCAGCGCCTCGGCCGCGGTCGCGCCGCCCGCCATCACGATCCACCCGGCCTGCAGGGGTTCGCCGGCGATGGCGGCGAAGCGGGCCGCGGCCACCAGCGCGCGCAACGGATTGCCGAGGATGGCGGCGCTCGAGCCGATCTGCACCGGCTTGCCGTTGAAGCTCATCACCATGCCGAGGTTCGAAAAATCGAAATCCGGACTGTGCCACTGCCCGGTGACAAATCCCGACGAAGAGCAGTTATCCGCGACCACGTCGGACAACGAGAACTTGAAGTTCTCGTATCGCGAATCGATGATTTCCATGGCAGGGGCGATCGCCTCGACCGCGGACAGCGCCTGCAGCGGAGTGATGCTGCCGGCCAGCTCGGATTTCAGGAGGAACGCCACTTCCGGTTCGACACGCGGGTGCACGTAACGCGCCAGACTCAACGGGCCGCCGTCCTCGACCACCATGCCGCTGGTGAGACGCCCCCAGACCAGGTCCGACAAGCCCATCTGGATGCACTTGGCGCGGCTGGTGAATCCCATCTTCACGCCGATGCGCTTCTCGCCGCGCGCAAGGCGCAGTGCGATGCTGTGCTTCTGCACCTCGTAGGCGTCATCGAGCGTGATGTCCACTTCGCGGGAAAGCTGCGCAATACCCCTGGCGCCGCGGGCGGCATCGTCCACGCGGCCGGCAAGTTTCTGGATGTCCGCCATGCTCATGCTCCAAACGCGGTACGCACCGAGCCGAGGCCCGAGATGCGCACCTCGATTACATCGCCGGGGGACACCGTGACCATCGGCCCCAGCGCCCCGCTCATGATCACGTCGCCCGCCTTCAGCGGCGCGCCGACCTCCACCATGGTGCGCGCCAGCCACAACGCCGCGTTCAGCGGATTGCCGAGGCAGGCGGCGCCGGCGCCGATCGACACCTGATCGCCGCGTTTTTCCATGACCATGCCGCACAGCCGCAGGTCCAGCCCGTCGAGCTTTTTCGGCTCGTTGCCGAGCACGAACAGCCCCGACGAGGCGTTGTCGGCGATGGTGTCCTGAATCTTGATGTTCCAGTTTGCCACGCGGCTGCCGACGATCTCGATGGCCGGCAGCGCATAAGCCACGGCACTGATGAGTTCGGTCATGCCGATGTCTTTTTTCTTCAGGTCGCGCTCCAGCACCAGCGCCACCTCGCCCTCCACCTTGGGCTGCAGCACTTTGGATAACGGCACGTCTTCGCCGTCGCACATCGCCATGTCGGCAAACAGCATGCCGTAGTCGGGCTGATCCACGCCGAGCTGCTTCTGCACCGCCTTGGAGGTCAGGCCGATCTTGCGGCCGATCAGCCGGCGTCCTTTCCTCAGCCAGTACTGGGTGTTGAGCTTCTGTACGGCGTAGGCAGCCGCGAGGTCGCCGGCCGGCAGCGCATCGCGGATCGGTTCGGTGGCGACACCGCTGTCGTGCGCCGCGCGCAGCCGCTCGGCGAGTTGCTTCAGTTTCAGTGCGTTAACGGGCATGGGACTCTTTCACAAGAAAACAAGCTGGCTCGGACTCGTTGCTGCTGCGCATTGCGTCTGCTGCGTCTGGTGGTACATGGGTGCGCCGAGTGCCCGCCGGATGATGTTGCCGGCCGGTTTTGCGCCGGCGCTCAGCCCATTTTGTGGTTCAGCTCGCCGATTTCTTCAATCCACAGCCTCACGGACTCGCCCTTTTGCAGGAACCGGCCGCGGCCGGCGCCGACCCCGGCGGGCGTGCCGGTGAGAATCACATCACCGGGATGCAAGGTGAGGCGCGAGGAGAGCATCGCGATCTGTTCGGCGATATCGAAAATCAGCTTGTCGGTGTTCGAATCCTGCATCAGCGCATCGCCCACCCACAGCTTCAGCCCGAGCTTATGCGGATTGCGGATGTCGCTCGCCGGCACGATCCAGGGACCCATCGGACAGGCGCCCTCCCAGGATTTCTGGCTGAGCCAGTCCCAGTGAAACGGCGACTGCGGCGGCACCTTGGGGCGCTTGCCGGCGTCGCGGCACGACAGGTCGTTGCCGATGGTGTAACCGGCGACGTGGCTGAGCGCTTTCGCCACCGGCACGTCCCTGGCCGGCTTGCCGATCACCGCCGCGAGTTCGACTTCCCAGTCCACCGCCCTGGAAAATGCGGGGATTTTCACCGTCACGCCGGGACCGACCACCGAAGCACGCGAGGTCTTGATGAAGTGCCAGGGCGACTCGCCGAGGTCCTTCAGGGTCGGGCCGGGTTCGCGGCCGGCAGCACGGTCCATTTCCGCCACGTGATCGGTGTAGTTGGCGCCGGCGCAGTAGATGTTGCCCGGATACAGGATCGGGGCGAGCAGTCTGGCGCGCTTCAGCGGCACGCTGCTCGCCCGGCTCTTGCCCGCGCCGATGCGCCTGGCCGCGTCGCTGAAGGCGCGGCTGGCCTTGCTCCATTCCTGCAGCGCGCCCAGCACGGTGGACCAGCCCGGCTGGCCCGTCACCCTCGCGGCATCGTAGATCTGGTCGCCGATCAGCAATCCGGCGCGCGCCTGCCCGCCGGATTGAAACGTCAGCAGCTTGTAGCCCGTCATGTCGTTGTCCCCCCTGTCATTTTCCGGATCCAGTCGCGGAACGCAATCATCTGCTCGCCCAGTATCTTGCGCGCCGGCTCGTCGGTCAGCTTCAGTTCAGCATTGAATTTCGTCTGGGCCGCGCCGATGAATATTTCCGGACGCAGCAGCACCAGCCCTTCCAGGCCGCCCAGGCTCTTGCGCAGTTCGTACTGGTTGCGCGCGCCGCCCAGCGGTCCGCCGGTGGCGCTGATGATGGCGATGGGCTTGTGCTTGAACGGCTGGTTGGGCATGCGTGACAGCCAGTCGATGGCGTTCTTCAGTACGCCGGAGACCGAATAATTGTACTCGGGACTGGCGATCAGCAGGCCCTCGGCGCCGGCAATCTGGTCGCGCAGGCGATTCACCGCCGCGGGCCAGCCCTGGTCCTGGATTTCCTGGTTGTACAGCGGGATTTCGTCATAGCGCACGACTTCCAGCGTCATCTCCGGCGGCATCACTTCGCCGGCCGCGATCAGTGCCGCCGAATTGAGGGATTTCCGGCGCAGGCTGCCGCTGATGCCGAGTATTTTGTACATGGCCCCGTCCGGCCTTTTTGAATTATTCCAGAGGGCTGGATTCTAGCGGGTCACGGCCGGTTCGTCCGTACACCTATCGGCTTTACGAACCGCCCGCGCTTTGCGGAGACCGGAATCGAAGTCGCCGTGCGCGGTAGCCGCAAGGCTGCCGGCAGCCAGCCTTCCCACAGGCCACCGCGCCGCGCAAAAGCGCGCGCGGGGCACCTAGATTTTCGCCGCGATGTTGGCGTCGATCGCGCCCGCGAAGTTATAACATTTGGTAATCTGATCTCGCGCTGTGCTTGGTCGTTCCGCCATCTACGATATTGAATGTTCTGAAATTACGGGAAAATTCCATGAGATCGCCGATCCCGATCGCGAAGCAAAGTTGGGGCACCGGCAGGGAAACCTGCTGGCCTATGGGAAGCGCTATTTGTTCAGCGGCCGACCAACTCGGACTTCGCGGATATAGTGATCTGAGACGATTCGAGCGTTTCTTCGAAGCTTGCGTCGAAAAAAAAGCCGAGAGAGTCCCGGCTTTTATGTAAATCCGGTGTTTATGCTGACGTTAATTCCAGGCGGCGTTCGATGCGGTCCAGCCGCTTTTCGATGCCACCGATACGGGTGTGCACGATTGCGTTGTCGCCGTGCAGGTAGGCAATTTGCACTTCAACGGATGTCAGTCGTTGTTTCATCGTGCTCATGTCGTCTTTGATTTGCGCGACATCGGTGCGGATGGCGCGCAGGTGTTCGGGGATCAGGTTTTCGGCGTTTTCAGTCATGATTTGCTTTGCCCCTGTGGGCGGGATTATAGCTTCCTCCGGGAAATGCGCCGTTTCGGTCGTTAATTGCGCATGGTGATGGCGCCGGGAGTGGGGCCCAGTTTGATGGTTGATTGCTCACCGAGCTGGATAGGGGTAATGCTTGCGGCACCGGACGCAATACTGCAACGGGAACGCGACGGATTTAACTGTGGATTGCAGCGGAAGCGGGGTTACTTGTATCCGCTCCGCCCTACGTCTCCTTCGCCCACCGCTCCACGTCGGCGATGCTGAATTTGTCCATGCGAAACGCGCGGCGCGGGTCCCATTCCAGGACTTCCATGGTGCGAAGCCCCCTGGAATGGTGCGAGTCCTGGGCCGCTATGGATTTCGCTTCCTCGAGACTGGCGGCGAGGAGGATATAGATTCCATACGCGCCATCGGTGGTGGGCCCTGAAAACAACAGGCGCCCGGCTTTATGCTGATCGTCCAGCCATTGCCGATGTTCTTCGTAATGGGTCCTGATGCTTTCCTTCTTCTCCGGCACCGAGCGTGACAGGACGATGTACCACATCCGCGTTTATCCTTTGCAGGTTGTTAAGTTAGACGCGTTCGTGCCATGCGGCGAGAAACGCTACGGTTCGCTACTCGGGCGGAACGAGAACCCCCG
>Ga0080064_1001201_pt1 | contig 55639 bp, 45 predicted proteins | sample Subgrocontami54m_FD_69260 | JGI IMG/M metagenome (GOLD analysis project Ga0080064, IMG submission 69260) | Subsurface groundwater microbial communities from S. Glens Falls, New York, USA - GMW46 contaminated, 5.4 m (SPADES assembly) (version 2) ...
GGCCGGAGGGCGGGTTTTTCAACCCGCCCAGATTAACGGCTTTTGCGAGGATGGGCGGGTTGGAAAACCCGCCCTCCGGAGTTGTGCGCAATCCAGGCTTGAATCTGCCGCCCAGTCTGCCGCTGCAACCCGGGCAGTGGCTGACCGTGCCTGCCTTTCCAAAGTTGCGATTTTCTGCGCCGACGTTTCTTGTCCAGGCGCCACGCAGCAATCGGCTCTACGTTGAAACGAGTCGGATTCCAAGGAACGAGTTTTCATCATGACATCTGCGATTACCAACAACGGACATCACCTGGACCACGGCCGGGAGGCGCGCGATGCCGCTGCGCCGCTGCACGCGGAGATGCAGCGTTGCACCCAGTACGTCGTTGATCTTTCCAAGGAGCTGCGCGAGACCCGCAAGGAGATTGAGCGGCTCCGCCAAGATGTGCGCGAGTTGAAACACAAGACGCTGCTGCATCGCTGGCAGCGCTTCACGTCGCATCGGCTCACGGCGGCGCCGCACTATCCGCCGCGGCCGATCCGGATTCCCAAGCATTACACCGCTCTGCCCACGTTGACGAATCCGCCTGCGCTTGCCATCGTCACGCCGTCGTTTCGCCAGGGGCATTTCCTGGAACGAACGCTGCGGAGCGTGTTGGAGCAGAACTATCCGCGTCTGGAGTTCGCCGTTCAGGATGGCGGATCGCAGGACAGCACCGTCGAAGTGTTGCAACGCTGCGAAAGTCGGCTACAACACTGGGCGTCGCACCCCGACAACGGCCAGGCCCACGCCATTAACCTTGGCTTCCAGCACGTCGGCGGCGACATCATGGCGTATCTCAATTCCGACGATTTGCTCCTGCCCGGCACCCTGCACTACGTCGCCGACTATTTCCAACGCCATCCGAAGGTCGATGTGATTTACGGCCATCGCGTGCTGATCGACGAAAACGACGCGGAAGTGGGCCGCTGGGTATTGCCGCGGCACGACGACGACACTTTGGGCTGGGTCGATTTCGTGCCGCAGGAGACGTTGTTCTGGCGACGCAGTATTTGGGACAAGTCGGGCGGCAAGATGGACGAAAGCTTCCATTTCGCGCTCGACTGGGACCTGTTGTTGCGCTTTGTGGCCGCGGGGGCCAAGATCGTGCGCGTGCCGCGCTTCCTGGGCGCCTTTCGATTGCACGATGCGCAGAAAACCTCGACGCAGATCGCCACGCGTGGCGAGGAAGAGATTCAGAAGCTGCGCGAACGCATCCAGGGTCGCCGCGTGCTGCTGAGCGAAGTCGGGCTGGCGATCAAGTCGTACATGCGCCGGCACGTCTGGTATCGCCATCTCTACCGCTTCGGGCTGGTGCGCTATTAAAGAGTTAATCCGCAGATTGCGCCGATGACGCAGATTCAAGACAAGCCGTTGATTGTTTTCTTCTATCCCATCGGCGTAATCTGCGCAATCTGCGGATCAACTCTTTCCTAGAATGACCTTTTCCGCGTCATCCCACGAGGCACCTCCATGCCGTTTGACAAGGTCGATACGCAAGTCGATTTCCCAGCGCAGGAACGCGCCGTCCTCGAATTCTGGGACAAGATCCAGGCCTTCGAAAAGCTGCGCGAGCTGAATCGCGGCAAGCCGAAATGGTCGTTCCTCGACGGGCCCATCACCGCCAACAACCCGATGGGCGTTCACCACGCTTGGGGCCGCACGTACAAGGACGTCTTTTGCCGGTACTTCGCCATGACCGGGCACGAACTGCGCTACCAGAACGGCTTCGATTGTCAGGGATTATGGGTGGAGGTCGAAGTAGAAAAGGAACTGAATCTCAAATCGAAGCGCGACATCGAAGAGCTAGTGCCCGGTGATCGTTTCGCGTCGATCGACAAGTTCGTGAAGCTGTGCAAGGAGCGCGTCAACAAATTCGCGCGGCGGCAGTCGGACCAGTCGATTCGCTTGGGCATGTGGATGGACTGGGACCGCACCGACGCCGACTGGGCCAAGCCGCCCGACGAACGCAAATCGTACTTCACGATGGCGCAGGAGAACAACTACACGATTTGGAGTTTCCTGAAGAAGTGCCACAGGCGCGGCCTGGTCTATCGCGGCTACGATTCGATGCCCTGGTGCGCCCGCTGCGGCGTCGGTCTGAGTCAGATGGAGATGCATGAGGGATATCAATTCGTGGCGCATCGGTCGGTGTTTGTGAAGTTCCCAATCAGGAGTCAGGAGTCAGGGATCAGGGGTCAGGAGTCAGAATCAAGCCCCAGGATGAGCGCAGCGTATCCTGCGGGTCCGGCGCCCGAGAACTTATTGATCTGGACTACGACCCCTTGGACGCTGACCAGCAACGTCGCCGCCGCGGTGAATCCGAACCTCACATATCTTAAGGTCAAGCACAAGAACGAAATCTACTACCTCGCCAAGGGCGCCTTTACGACGCAGCGGCTCGAAGAACAATTCAAGCGCAAGGACTGGATCGAGGGCGTGCCGAAGCTGAAGACCATCGAACAAATCTTCAAGGAAAAGGGCGGTTACGAAATCCTTGGGGAATTGCAGGGTTCTTCGCTTGTCGGCTTAGCGTATGACGGTCCGTTTGACGAATTGCTTGCCCAGAATCATCCCGCCGGCTTTCCGGCGGAAATCGCCGACGTCGTCCAAAAGCAGCAATGGGGACCGCAACTGTCCGGCAAAGACCTCCACCGCGTGGTCGCCTGGGATGCAGTCGGCGCGGTCGAAGGCTCCGGCATCGTCCACATCGCGCCGGGCTGCGGCAAGGAAGACTTCGTGCTCGGCAAGGAACAAGGCCTGGTTCCCATCGGCCCACTCGACGACTTCGGCGTCTTTCTCCCTGGCTTCGGCGAACTGACCGGCAAGTCGGCGCTCGACCATTCGACGACCGACTGGATTCTCGACAATCTCCAAAAGAAGGGCCGTCTGCTCGCGGTCGAAAAGTATCCCCACAGCTATCCGCACTGCTGGCGCTGCAAGACCGAGCTGCTCTTTCGCCTGGTCGATGAGTGGTACATCAACATGGGCTGGCGCGACGAGATCATGCGCGTCGTCGAGGACGTGACCTTCCTTCCCGAATCGATCAACGGCAAGGCCCGCGAGCTGGATTGGCTCAAGAACATGGGCGATTGGATGATCAGCAAAAAGCGCTTCTGGGGCCTGGCGCTGCCGATCTGGGTGGACGACGAAACCGGCGACTTCGAGGTGATCGGCTCGCGCGAGGAGCTGAAGAAACGGGCCGTGGAAGGCTGGGACAAGTTTGAGGGCCAGCCGCCGCATCGACCGTGGATCGACCTCATCAAGATCCGCAATCCCAAGACCGGCAACCTGATGAGCCGGGTGCCCGACGTCGGCAATCCCTGGCTCGACGCCGGCATCGTCCCGTTCTCGACGATGAAGTACAACACCGACCGCGACTATTGGAAGCAGTGGTTCCCCGCCGACTTCATCACCGAGAGCTTCCCCGGGCAGTTCCGCAACTGGTTCTACGCGATCCTGGCCATGAGCACGATGATGGAGGGCAAGGCGCCGATGCGCGTGCTGCTCGGCCACGGCATGGTGCGCGACGAGCATGGCGAGGAGATGCACAAGGCGAAAGGCAATTCGATTCCCTTCGAGGGCGCCGCCAACGACGGCTATGAACTCAAAGACAAGTCCGGCAAGGTCACGAAGCACCCGCCGATGGGCTCCGACCTGATGCGCTGGATGTTCTGCCGCAACAATCCCGCGGCCAACATCAACTTCGGCCCGCACGTCGCCGAGGAAGTGCGCAACAAACTGATCATGAAGTTGTGGAACACGTATGCGTTTTTTTGCAACTATGCGCGGTTGGATGGGTTTGATCCGAATTTCGTAGGACAGGACTCCGCTCCTGTCCAGGCACGGACAGGAGCGGAGTCCTGTCCTACGTTGCAAGTGCCGGTCAAGGATCGCCCTGACATCGATCGCTGGATTCTGTCCGACTTACAATTACTCATCCAGGCGGCTCACGAGGCATTCAAGAGTTTCGACGTGCAGGCGTTTTGCCTGAAAGCGGAAGAGTTTGTCGATGATAAGCTGTCGAACTGGTACGTGCGCCGCAATCGCCGGAGATTTTGGAAGAGTGAACAGGGGACCGACAAGCTGGCGGCATATGAGACGCTGTACACGGTGCTGGTGACATTGACGAAGTTGTGCGCCCCGGTGATGCCGTTCTTGTGCGAGACGATCTATCAGAATCTGCGAGCTGACGGCGGGGAAGGCGCCGAGTCGGTCCATCATTGCCCGTATCCGACGCCCGACGACTCGTTGATCGATGTCCAGCTTTCCGAGGACATGGAGGCGCTGTTGCGGCTGGTCTCGCTCGGCTCGGCGGCGCGGAACATAGTGAAGATCAAGGTGCGCCAGCCGTTGGCGGAGTTGCGAGTTTCCGGAGATGACAAGACAAAAAGGGTAGTCAATCGGTTTTCTGGGCAGATTTGTGAAGAATTGAACATCAAGGCAGTGGTATGGCACGACAATCAGGGCGGCAAAGACTCGTTTTTGAGAACCGATTTCAGGGCAAATGCAAAGACATTGGGCCCCAAGTTCGGTCCGAGACTTAAAGAGATTGACGCCTATCTCCGGAAACTTTCAAATCAGGGACAAGGACCTAGCGGCGATTGGGACACGACAACCCGCAAGGGCCTGTATAACCTCCAACTTCCAAGCGGCCCTATCCAAGTGGAACCAGAGGACATCGTCGTAACTGAGGCGTCGGCAATTGAAGGATGGACCGGAATATCCGAGAGAGAAGTACAACTGCTACTGGACGCCCGCATCACGCCGGAATTGGCCCGCGAAGGCATGGCTCGCGAAGTCATTCGCCACGTGCAGAATAGCCGCAAGGAAGCGGAACTGCAGATGGAAGACCGCATCGTGCTGTACCTGCACACCGACGATGCGGAATTGGCGAAGGCCATCGCAGAGCATCGCGACTACATCGCCGCGGAAACCTTGGTGGCGCAATGGTCGGACAAGCCGATCGGCGAAGGAGCGTATCGACCGGAAGTGAAGGTGGACGGCAAGGCGCTGACGATCGAGCTGCAAACAAAGTAGTCAATTGGTATACAGTGGCGGATCATCGTCACGAAGGTCCGAGCGGCGTAAGATTCGCGCAGCATGGAAAACCCTGACAACTCGTACGATTTCGTCTTCGACGCGAAAAATAACCCGATAATTGCCGAGAAGGGCGTGCCGGTATTCTTGATCTATCGCGAGATCCTCGGGAACGATCTCCCACCGAAAAGGCATCTGTCTCAGCGATCCCATCAGGCGCAGAATCTTGCGTCTCCATCGCAATGCCGCGAGCGGGTTATCGCGTGCAATGTAGTCGTGGAGCATCGCGACATCGGCCTCAGCGCTTGCGGTGATTCTTGCCCGATATCTTCTTGGCATGATTGAGTTCTTCCAGGAATTCCTCCAACGGCCGTTCGCGACCAGCTTCGATATCGGCTTCCGCCTCAAGGAGCATTGATCTCAGTCGCTTCACGTGTAATTTCTGTTCATAATCATCGGCGGCAACGATGACAACGCCCGGCTTGCCGCCCATTGTCACAACAACCGGTTGGCCCGTGCGACGCACGTTTTTCACAATGGCCATGGTGTTTTTGGCGAGTTCGTTGATCGTTTTGAAATCCTGGGTCAGATGCACGTTCATGGCAACATCCTCATCGGGTGCATCTATCCTAAACGGATATGGCACGATTGTCAGCCCGTCATTTCCCGACCGGCCACCGCTTCACTTTCGCCGCCGACTCGTGCATCAGCGGATCGATCAGCTTGCCCAGATACTCGCCCTTCGCACTACGGGTGGGCGCGCGGCAGCACCACTTGAATCGTCGCGCCCTGGTTGGGCCCGGCGCTTTCGGCCCAGATGCGGCCACCGTGGAGGTTTACGATTCCGCGGGCAATCGCCAAGCCCAGGCCGAGGCCGCCGTGACGGCGCGTCATGTGGTCTTCGACTTGATAGAAGTCCTTGAAGATGTTGGTCAGTTCGCCGGCGGGGATGCCTGCGCCGGTGTCGCGGACCACGACCGCCGCTTCGTTGCCTTGTGTGTGAATGCTGATTTCGATCGAACCGCCCGACGGCGTAAAACGAATCGCATTATCGAGCACGTTGATGAACACCAGCGGCAGTCGGCCCGGATCGCCTTTCACCTCCACCGTCTCGCCCGGCAGCACCAACTCGACACGTTGCCCTTTGGCCTCGGCGATCGCGCGGACTTCTTCATAGGCCGAGCGCACGGCTTTCTGCAGCGACATCGGCTCCAGCTTCAATTCGATCGCGCCCTGTTGCAACAGATTCATATTGGTCATCGACTCGATGATGGCGCGCTGCCGCTGGGCGGCTTCGAGAACGCGCCCCGCATGCTCCGACAACGTCCCTTGCGCATCTTGCCGCAAGAACTCGGCGTAGCTGGTAATGATGGCCAGCGGCGTGCGCAGCTCGTGGGAAGCCAGGTGCATGAAGTTGGTTTTCATCTTGTCGACGCGGCTTAGCTCGGCATGGGCGCGGCGCAACTCTTGAACCAGTTGCGCATTATGGATCGCCACCGCCGCCTGCGAAGCCACGACAGCCAATACGCGGGCATCGGCGTCGGTGAAGTCGCCGGTCCGTTTGTTGAGCGCTTCCAGAACCCCGGTGGTTTGTTCGCGGCGGCGCATCGGCACACCCAGGAGCGAGCGCGTTTGAAACCCCGTCTTGGCGCCGACGCCGCCGAAGTGGCGCGGATCCTTGGCAACATCGTTGATGATCAGGGTTTCGCCGGTGCGATAGATCGCGCCGGCCAGGCTGCCTTCGAGCGGCACCGGAATCTCCGCAAGCTGCTCGGCGTCCGCCCCGGTCGCCGACATGAAACTCAAGTCGCCGCGCTTTTCGTTGTACAGCAAGATGGAGGCTTTTTCGCAATCGAGCAACTCCGCGGCCGTGGCCAGCAGGAACTGCAACAGCGGCCCAAGTTCCAGCGTGGAATTGAGCGTGACGCTGATCTGGACCAGACGGCTCAGCAGGCTGGCATCGTTCAGTTCAAGATTGTGCTGCTTGTCCATGGCGACCATTTCCCATTCGCGCTAATGCGGCCATCCTATGCAGACCGGCAAATCAGTGCCAAGGCGGTCCTCTGGCTTCCTCTGGGCCGATCGCGGGATTTCATTCATTTGCGTTCAGCACACACCCCAAGTGTTGAATGAATATTTCGTAATAATCACAAACGCTTATGGTATTGAACGTTATGACGAATCAGCACAGTTCGTTACATTCAGCACAAACATGGCCTGAACGAATCTCACCCGATTGACGCAAGGTCGAGCGTTTTGCCATACCGATCCACGACTGCCTGGCGCAGCAGCACATGTTCCGGCTTCCTCAGTCCCGGGTCGTCGTTTACCAGGAGGATGGCATCGGCGCGGGCCTGCTCCAGCAGAGCACGGTCCTCGAGCAGATTGCCGAAACGCAATTCACCCAGGCCGTGCTGGCGGGTGCCGAAGAATTCGCCCAGGCCGCGGAGCTTGGCGTCTTCCTCGGCCAGGGCGAAGCCGTCGCTGGTGCGCGTGAAGACGCGCAGGCGGACTTCGGCGTCGGCGGTCGTCTGCCCGGCCATCAGCCAACATTCACCGGCGATTTTGCCACGGGTGATTCGGCCACGCAACTGGTGAAGTTGCGACAGTCCAAAGCGCTCGGCATGTTCGATCAGCATCAAGGTGGCGTTGGGCACATCGACGCCGACTTCGATCACCACCGTTGCCACCAACAGTTCAAGTTCGCGCTCGCGGAACTGGCGCATCACTTCATCCTTGGCGGCGTCGGTCATTCTGCCATGCAACAGGCCGATGCGAAAGTCGCGAAAAGCGCCGTCCTTCAGCTCGGCATGAAGCTGCTCGGCGGCGGTCAGGTCGAGCGTCTCGGATTCGCTGACCAGCGGACAAACGACGAACGCTTGCCGGCCTTGCTTCAACTGCGTGCGGAAATGCTCATAAAGGCGCTCACGGTCTTTTTCCGACGACCAGCGCGTTTGCACTTTCTGCCGGCCTGGCGGCAACTCGCGGATGATGGAAACATCGAGATCGCCAAATACCGTGAGGGCGATCGTGCGCGGAATGGGCGTGGCGGTCATCACCAGGTAGTGGGGCGTGGGGCAGGCCGCCTGGCCTGCCTGTCCGGCAGGCCAGGCGGCCTGCCCCACGGGCGGGTCGGCGCCGAGTTGGCGAATGCGGGCGCGCTGGGCGACGCCGAACTTGTGCTGCTCGTCGATCACGACCAGGCCGAGCTTGGCGAACTCGACATCGTCTTGCACCAGCGCCTGGGTGCCGACGACCAGATCGACGTTGCCGGCGCGAATGTCGGCGAGCGCTTGCTGCCGCTCCTTGGAGGACAGGCTGCCGGTCAGCAGCAATCGGCGGACTCGGCTTTGGCTGAGGTAGCCGTCGAATGTCAGCCAGTGCTGGCGGGCAAGGACTTCGGTCGGGGCCATCAGCGCGGTTTGATGCTTGTTGGCGATGGCGACGAGCATGGCGTAGACGGCCACCGCGGTCTTGCCGGCGCCGACGTCGGCTTGGAGCAGTCGCTGCATCGGCCGGTCCTGGGCCAGGTCCTTGCAGATCTCGCGGATGGCCCGATCCTGGTCGGCGGTGAGCGCGAACGGAAACAGCCGGCGAATGCGGGCGTCAATGACGGTGTCCACGGGCAAGACGGGCGCTCGCCGATCGTCATGCATTTCGCGCCGCCGTGCCGCCAATGCGACCTGTAGGATCAGAAATTCTTCATAGATGAAGCGCCGCTTGGCATTGAGCGCCTGAGCCAGGAGTTCGGGGAAGTGAACTTCGTGCAGTGCCTGGGGCGTCGCTGAGTATCGATACCGATCGCGCAACGCCGGCGGCAGAAGATCGGGCACGTGCGCGGCGCCGACGGTGAGCGCCTCACCGATCAGGTCGCGCAGTTTTTCAGGGTACAGGCCTTCGGTGAGAGGATAGACGGGGATCACCTGGCGCGTCGGCGCCTCCGCTTGGGATTCAAGGACTTGCACGCGCGGGTGGTTCATTTGCCAATGGCCGCGATACCTCTTCGGCTTGCCGCTGAAGGCGACGCGCAGGCCGTAGCGAATCGTGCTCAAGACGCCGAGCTGATTGAACCAAGTCCCTTCGACAACCTTGCCTTGGGCATCGGCGATCACGACGCTGAGCACCTTGCGGCCGTCGGGCAGCTCTTTGCCGTCCACTTCGACGACCTCGCCGGCGACGGTTTGCAATTCGCCGGCAGTGAGTTCATCGACGGTGCGGACATCGCTGAGGTCGTCGTACGCGCGTGGGAAGTGAAAGATCAGATCGGCGACGGTGGCGATGCCGAGCTTGGCGAGAGTTTCGGCGCGCGCGAGGCCGACGCCCTTCAGGTATTGGATGGGCTGCTGCAAGGCGCTTGCATCATCGCCGCCGGTCACGGGGAGACCCTGACGCATTTCGCTGGCGGCTTTGCGGAATCTCGAACGCAGGTTTCGCTAAGCCGCAAGCGGCAGATGGAGATGGAAATCGGGGCGACAGGATTCGAACCTGCGACTTCATGGTCCCAAACCATGCGCTCTAGCCAAGCTGAGCTACGCCCCGGTTAGTCATTGGTCATTGGTCATTGGTCATTGGTCATTGGTCATTGGTCATTGGTCATTAGTGGATTGTGCATGTTACCTTACCTCTTTGTCGGTCGCGAATCAACCTTCGACAACTACCAATGACTAATGACGAATGACCAAGGACCAATGACTATTTCTTCAACTGAAACGCATCCATGAACGCGGCCGTCTGTTTGGTCTCGACGAAATCCTTGGGCCCAATGGCCATCGTCTGGTAGAGCCGTTGTTTGACGGCGTACAGGCGCGTGTGGATCATGCCGTCGTCGCCGGTCTTGATCCACAACTCTCGGCCGGGATGACCGTCGAGGGCGATCTTGCGTTCGTGGAAGAGTTTCCCTTTGGAGTTTTGGACGGCGCCGTCGCGGGCATTGCGGAAACGTTGCTCTTCGCCGCCTTGCACTTCCTGCTGCGGGTATTCGGTCACGCTGACCACATAGGCGCCGTCGCCGCGTTTTTCGCCATTGCCGGGCACTTCGCAAAGGAAAAGCGTCACTTCCGCCGTGGCGCCGTCGAGCTTGAGCTGCTGTTTCGTTTCCTTGGGCCGGACCGGCATGCTGACGCTGAAGCTGCCGTCCTTGGGCGCGAACTTAGGCCACGACGCGGGCGGTTGTGCCACCAGCAACGGCAACGCCAGGATCAAGAGGACGCGCGACAACATGATGACAAGATCAAATTCGCAGAGGTTCGCAGGTTATGGCTTGCCGCTAAGGAACGGGCCGTAAATAACTTCCCGATTTGTTCGGGGAGGGCGGGTTTTCCAACCCGCCATCGTCGTAGTTTGCGGCGGACAGGAATGTCCGCCCTCCGGGAAGTTATTTGCGGCCCGTTCCTTAGCGTTCGCAGGATCCTGCGAGCGCGAAACGGCAAGCCACATTATACTATCGTTTTTGAAGGACCATGAGAATACGTTCGAAGTCGTCGTTGGTTTCGAAATGGATGATGAACTGGCCCTTGTCCTTGCCGAGCACGCGGATTTCGACTTTCGTGGCGAGTTGTTGCTTCAGCTCACTTTCGAGGCTCTTGACGTGCGCGGTCTTGCCGTCGTGCTTGCGATCGGCAGTTTCTTTGCCGTCGCGCTCGGTCTCGCGGCCGGCGCCGTCCTTTTGTTCGCGGATCAGCGTCTCGGTCGCCTTGACGGAGAGGCCCATCGACACGATTTGCTTGAAGAGCGCGATCTGTTTTTCCTTACTCTTGATCCCCTTGAGCAGCTTGGCGTGGGCCTCGCTAAGCTGGCCTAGGCGCACGCCTTCCTGCACTTCCGGACTCAGCTCGAGCAGGTTGATGAGGTTGGTGATCGTCGAGCGCGCCAAGCCGATCCGCTGGCCGAGCTGTTCGTGGTTGAGGCCGAAGCGGTCGAGATGTTCTTTGAAGCCCTGCGCCTTTTCGATGGGGTTGAGGTCGCTGCGCTGGATGTTTTCGGCCAGGGCGGCTTCGAGGACTTCTTGATCGTTGAAATCGACGATGCGCACCGGGACCTTGGTCAGGCCCGCTTGCTGGGCGGCGCGCAGACGGCGTTCGCCGGCAATCAACTGATAATGATCGCCGACCGAGCGGACGACCAGCGGTTGCAAGATGCCGTGGACGCGGACGCTGGCGCTGAGCGAGGCGAGTTCATCGGCGTCGAACGATTTGCGCGGCTGCCACGGGTTCTGTTCGATCTTCTCGACGGGCACTTCACCGCCCGGCAACTCGGCGACGGCGGCATCGCCCAAGAGGGCATCCAAACCCCGGCCCATGCGACGCTTATCCATGATGGTTCCCTCCGTGGTTTCTTTGGTGGGGCAGGCATTCTTGCCTGCCTTTGTGTTCAGGCAGACAAGAATGTCTGCCCCACGTCGTCCAAGGGCGGGGACTATAGCAAGATGCTCCGCGCGGAACAAGGCGAGCGGCGCGGCGTAAGCCCGCCGTGTTTGGGGAGGGAGATGAGTGATTAGCGTGGAATTCTTACACGGCGGGCTAACGCCGCGCCGCTCGCCATTGCCTGGCAAAATCCACGCCAATCCTCCGGACGTTCCACGCGGAACATCCTGGCGGACGGGCAACCTCTGCCCAGGTGGACGCGGTTGCGTTAAGAAGCTGTTTCAGAACCGCCGTCTCGGAGGGCGGGTTTTCTAACCCGCCATGGCCTGACGGGTTGGAAAACCCGTCCTCCGATGGTGAGAAATGCGGGCTAAGCCGCAAGCGGCGTTCCAAAGTGGCCTTTTTTTTGGCGGCGGCGTTGTTGTAGAATCCGCTGGTCGTGACGGCCGGAACCGTTGCGGCGCGGCCTGGATTCGGAACCCAGGCCTTCAGGGAAGAGGATCACGGATGAATGGAGTCATCCCGGCAGCGGCCCGGAAGCGCTGCCACCGACCCGTCGGCGCCTACCTGTCTCCCTTTGCCTTGCTCAGGCTGCGGGCCATCCTTCACCCGGGACGCTGCGTCCCATCTTCCTCTTCAATGCTTCTGCATACGGTCAAGATTGTGGCGAGCCGAGCAGCGTAAGCTGCCGGGTGCGACCTGCAATCGCCGGCGACTGACCCGGCAGCTTACGCTGCTCGGCTCGCCGTGAGCGTGCGCAATGAGCCCTGAATGGTTCCCCACCCCTCATTTGGAACCGAGGAACAGAGGCATGAATCGCGATCCCATCTTTCTGCGCGTCGATGCCACGGCGCGCACCGGCTACGAACGTCTCGCGCGCGGCATGATCTTGGCCGCCGCCTTGCAACGCCGTCGCCGGCCCGTCTACTTCCTTTCGCAACTCGAACCCAACAGTCTGGCGCTGTCGATCAAGCGCTTCGGCAACAACTGGCTGGCCATGAACCACGCCGCCGGGTCGCCGGACGACCTGCGCGAAACGGTGCAGCACATCCGCAAGCACAACCCCGCGGCGATCTACGTCGATGATGCGGACGTTGCGCAGGATTACCTCGCGGAGTTGGTCGGGGCCGGCCTCACGGTGTTGTCGATCGATCATTTGGCCACGAACCGCTGCCCGTCGCAAATCATTGTCAACCCGCTCTTGGGCCCCAGCAAGGAAAGCTATGAATTCGAGTCGAGCGCGCAACTGCTCATGGGCAAGCGCTACGCCATGGTCCGGCCCGAGATTCGCCGGCATCGGCCGACGCGTTCGCAGGAGCCGGCGCCCTTGGCCGCGATGGTCGAAGGCAAGCCGAGCGGACAGTTTCGCGCGCTCGTGGCGCTGGGCGAAGATGATCCGCACCGGCAAACGCTGGAGTTGGCGAAACTGCTGCTCGCCGCCCCGCGCGTCGGCAAGGTGGATATCATCGTGCGCCGCGAACATCCGCAGCTGGACGATGTAAAGATTCTGGTCGAGAGCAATCACGGCCGGCTGGAGTTGGCGCTGGAGCCGGCCGAAATCGCCGCGCGGCTGGTGCGCTGCCACTTCGCCCTCACCGGTGGCAGCGGCTGGTCGAATGAACTCGCCTGCATCGGCATGCCCCAGCTGTTAATCGTCCAGAATGAAAGTCATTGGCCCAATGCCCAGCGCCTCGAAGAAGAAGGGTGCGCGGCGTGCCTGGGCTGGCATGAGAACGTCTCGGCCGGCACCGTGCGTACGGCCGTGCAAAACCTGCTGACCGATCCGCTCGAGCGCCAGGCGATGGCCCGGTTTGGCCGCAAGCTGATCGACGGCCGTGGCCCGGATCGCCTGGTCAACGCCATGGAGATCACGCTGGCGGGCGGCGCCCGTCGCAAGGCGATTCGATTGGCGGCTTGAAATCAGTGGGCAGTGGGCAGTAGCAGTCGGCAGTGGCAGTGGGCAGTCGGCAGTGGGCAGTCGGCAGTGGCAGTAGGCAGTGGGCAGTGGGGTGCACGCAAGCTGTGTCCCGATTACAATAAGCTTGTCCCATGATCCCTGTGATTTTTTCTGCCCACTGCCACTGCCGACTGCTGCTGCCGACTGCTACTGCTCCTGCTCCTGCCTACTGGTGCAAAATGGACCAAGCCGAAGTCGCGGCCGTGCTGGATGAGATCGCCACGTTGCTCGAATTGCAGGGCGAGAACCCGTTTCGCTGTCAGGCGTATGCGAAGGCGGCGCGGGCGATTGGGCAGCTCGAAGTGAATCTCGCCGACGTGGTGCGCGAGGGCAAGCTCGACGAGATCGCGGGTATCGGCGCCACGCTCAAGGACAAGATCACCGCGCTCGTCACCACCGGGCATCTGCCCTTCTATGAAGAATTGAAGGCCAAGACGCCGGCCGGGCTCCTGCAAATGCTGCGGTTGCCCGGCATCGGTCCGAAAAAGGTCAAGGCGCTTTACGAAGAACTCGGCGTCGACTATCTCGACAAGCTCAAGCAAGCTTGCGAAACGGACAAGGTCGCGCATCTGAAAGGCTTCGGCGCCAAGACGCAGGCGAAGATTCTCGAAGGCATCGCCTTTCTGGGACAGATGGGCGATCGCGTCCGGCTCGATCAGGCCCTGGCCATCGCCGACAAAATCGTGGCGGAGCTGCGAAAATCTCCTGGCATCCAGCGCCTGGAAGTTTGCGGCTCCCTGCGACGGCGCAAGGAAACGGTCAAGGACATCGACATCCTGGTCAGCGCCAAGGACGCCGCGCCGATCATGCAGGCGTTCGTGACGTTGCCGCTCGTGCAGAAGGTCATCGGTCACGGGGAGACGAAATCGAGCGCGGTGGTTTCCGCGGTCGATGACGGCGGCCAACACGTGACCATGAACGCCGACTTGCGCGTGGTCAGCGATGCGCAGTTCCCGTTCGCCCTCAACTATTTCACCGGGAGCAAAGAGCACAACGTCGCCATGCGGCAGCGGGCGATTCAATACGGCTTGAAGCTCAATGAATACGAGCTGGCGGGGCCGAAGAAGAGCAGCGCCTGCAAGGAGGAGGCGGATCTGTACCAGGCGCTCGACCTCGATTACGTCGAGCCGGAGATGCGCGAGAACACCGGCGAGATCGACGCGGCGGCCGAGCATCGTTTGCCGCGGCTGCTGGCCGCGGGCGATTTGCGCGGCGTGTTTCACAATCACACCAACTGGAGCGACGGCGCCGCGACGCTGGAGCAGATGGCCGAGGCGGCGAAACGCATCGGCTACGAATATCTCGGCATCGCCGATCATTCGCAATCGCTCACCATCGCCAACGGCCTTAGCCCGGCGCGGGTGCGCCAGCAACACCTTGAGATCGATGCGCTCAATAAGCAATTGAAGGGTATTCATCTGTTCAAAGGGATCGAGTGCGACATCCTGGCCGACGGTGCGCTCGACTACGACGACCAGGTGTTGGCGAGCTTCGATTACGTGGTCGCCAGCGTGCACAGTCATTTCAATCAGAGCGCCGAAGAGATGACGGCCCGGATCGTGAAGGCCGTCAGCCATCCGCGCGTGACGATGCTGGGTCACGCCACGGGCCGGATCTTGTTGCGGCGCGACGCCTACAAGGTCGATCTGGAAGCGGTGTTGCAGGCGGCCGCCAAGCACGGGACGATGATCGAGATCAACGCCAATCCTTACCGGTTGGATTTGGATTGGATTCACTGCAAGCGTGCCAAGGCGCTGGGCGTGGCGCTGGTGATCAATCCGGATGCGCACAACACCAGTGATTTGGACTTCGCGCGGCGCTTCGGCGTCGATGTGGCGCGGCGCGGGTGGCTGGAGAAGGGGGATGTGTTCAACACGCGGACGTTGGCTGCCGTGAAAAAGGCGCTCACCTCGAAAACAAACGGGATACTCGGGTAACCCGCGCCAAGCGTCCTAACCTGGATTGCGCACAACTCCGGAGGGCGGGTTTTCCAACCCGCCCATCCTCGCAAAAGCCGTTCATCTGGGCGGGTTGAAAAACCCGCCCTCCGGCCGTGCGCAATCCAGGTTGGTGATGCCTCGCATCTGCAAAAGCGGCGCGGCGGCGGTCAGGCAACACTCGGCAACGTGGGCATGCCTGGAAGAATCTGCCTGTTATAGCGGCCGAAGCGAGCGCCCGCTTGCCGGCATAGCTTCGCCAGATCACATACATGCACCGCTGCGGGCGGCGGCGGGGGGGAGAACGTGAAACGGGTTCTTGGCAAACCGTTTTGCGCAGGCAACAATTAAGGATACCCAGCATCTCGACGTTGAGGCCTGCATCTCATGAAGCCGGCTGTTGGCGCTATCGTGGTCACCTCCGCCCTGGTTTTGCTTGGCATGGGACGAAGCACGCGCGCTCCGGCTCAGCCGCCGGCGCCGCCGGCGCCGCCGGCGCCGACCCATTACCAGGTGACGTTGCGCTATCGTATTGTGGCGCCGCGCGACCAACATGTGATCGTGTACGATCGCCTCGTCGCGCATCTGCAGAGTTTGAAATTCGAATTCCAGCCGCCGCTCGACCAGCGTCCCCCGACCGATCGCATCGATCCGAGCAAGAACGAGTTCCGCGGACGCCTGGCCGCGGCGCAGGTGGCGAAACTGCGCGACAACCCCCAGGTGGCCGGCTTGGTGCTCGTGCCGGACGGTTTCAAGTTGCCCGAGGCAAACGATCAGCCGGTGCGCGTCCGACTGGAGTTGGTGGGCGGACTGCCGGCCGATCGGCAGCGCGAACTCGCGGAGCAGACGAAACTGGTGCTGGCGCTGCTTGGCTTCAAAGAGGCGGCCGGGTATGACCATCGCGGCGTCGGCGGCCGGCCGTTCACGAAGGTGATGGGGACTTTGCCGAAGGGCCAATTGGAGGTGCTGCTGAAGGATTTGCGGACGCAGCCGGGTGGGTGGTTGGCGCCGCGCATCGCGCCGGCCGAACTGCCGGCGCCGCTGCAGACGATCAATCCCCTCGTCACCACCGAGGTGCTGACCGATGCGGAGCCGATCCAGGATGCCGCGGAGCCGGCCGCGCGGAACCCGGAGTATTTGGAGAAGATCGGGCCGGGGTTATGGGAGCTGGTGAATGATAAGGCCAAGGAACAACAGCTGGTGCGGCTGCAAGTGTTGTTTGCCGGCGCTCCCACGGCGCCCCAGTTGCGGCAGGTCGTGTTGCAAACCGCGCCGAACACGTTTGTCGAAGGCGTTCTTGGCTCCTATGTGACGGCGGAGATGAACGTGGGCCAGGTGAAGGCACTGGCGGCGCTGCCGGAGGTTTTGGCATTACGATTGCCGACGCCGGCGCGGGGCGACGTCGATCCGGCATTGGTGGGCGTGCATGAGCCGGCCAAGGTCTTGCAGCAGAGCGGCTTGGCGACCTTGCACGGCCAAGGCAAGCGCGGGCAAAAGGTTCGGCTGGCGGTCATCGACAGCGATTTTCGGGGCTGGGAGGAGATGGTGAAGGCCGGCAAACTTCCGGCCGCCACGCGCTTGGTCGATCTGACCGCCGAGCGCTCCCAGGATTTCTTGCCGGCTCCATACCCCCCCGCTCCCCCCCTTGGCAAGGGGGGGCAAGGGGGGGTTGGCCACGGCACCCAAGGTGCGCTGGCGGCAGCGCTGGCAGCGCCCGCCGTCGAGCTGGTCCTGATCCGCATCCTCGGCGATGATCCGCACCAACTCGACGAGACGAATCGCTATTTCCGCGGCGGCGTGCTGTCGGCCAACTGGGAGCGGCGGCTCGATGAGCTGCGCGTCGCCAATTCGCTGTTGACGCTGCAACGCAATCAATTGCTCCGCGAGCGCAAGATCATCCTCGATAACTTCCGCGACGAAGAGGATGTGCGCTTCGAATTCGGCTTTCTTGGCCCGGTCTATGGCTGGATCTTCAGCGATCGGGAGTGGCATCGCCAGCAAATGGCCAACCAGGACAAGTTGGAGCAGGAATACCAAGTCCGCGATCGTCGCTACTGGAGCCTGGTCGGACAGGTGCAGAGTCTCCAGGGCATTGCGCTCGTCGCTTGCCCTTTGACTTGGAATGACGGTTACCCGCTGGGCGCCGCCAGTGCGCTCAGCCGCGCCTTCGATGGCGAGCCCGGCGGGCCTTTGTGGTTTGTGCCGGCGGGCAACACTGCGGGACAAGCGTGGACCGGCATGTTCCACGACGCCGACGGCAACGGCTTCATGGAATTCGCTGAGCCGGGGACAAAGTTGCCGCCGGGCCGCTGGACGAGCGAGCTGAATTTCCTTGGCTGGCAACCGCACGCGGGCAAGCCAAGCGCCGACTTGCCGGCGCGGGCCGCGTTGCATCTCACGCTGCAGTGGCGCGAACCGCACGATCCCGACTATTATCTCCGGCCCGGCGAAGAGGATTGGTATCGCCGCGCCCTTGCCGGGCTAACGTTAACGCTGTTGCGGCAGCGCGATCCGACGGGCAAGACTGTCAGCAGCGATGCAATGGAGGTTGTCGCGCGCAGTCGGTCCGTGGCTGTGCGCTTGGATCACCAACCCGGCAGTACGGTTTATGAGCAAGGTTTGGATTACGTTATCGATAAGCCTGGGCGCTACGCGCTCCGCGTGGAACAGCCGCCTGCCGCTCGATGGATTCTGAGCAAGTTCGAGGAGCGGTTCATCTTCGAATTGCGGCCGGGAGACACCACGACCGGCATTCGGCCGCTTGGCGCGCCGACACTGCCGGGCCTGCAGAGAACCTGGGAACTGCGTCCGCGGCTGCTGGTGGACGTGACGGGCGCCGCGCGGCTGCAAGGCCGGCCGGTGTTGGCCGACTTCACCACTAAGGTGGGAGGCATCGGCATGCCGGGCGATGCACGCTCGGCGATCACCGTCGGCGCCGCGGATCTGGATGGCAAGCCGCAGCCGTACAGCGCCGCGGGGCCGCCGCCGTTTGTCGATCTCGCGGCCAAGCCGTCGATCTGGGCTTACGACGCGGTGCGGCACGGTCAGGGAGGCGCGTGGGGGACCAGTTTGTCGGCGTCATTCGCCGCCGGAACCGCGGCGACGCTCATAAGTTCCGGCATGACACGCGAACAATTGCTCGACGTTTTGCGGCGTCATCAAGGAAAGGTCTTCGGAGCGGACCTGAGAGTTGGCAGCCAATAGCGACAACCGGCGGTTGTTATCCCGATATTGGTTCATCAACAACCTAAAGAAGAGACCATGGACAATGTGCATTCGTTAACATCATTGCTGCCGTCGTGAATTTGACATATAGATAATGTACGATCGAACTCGCGACTTCATATCTTGCAACTCCTTTGGATGTTTCTACAATGCGATCAACACCAATCGCCTTGTATTCCACCCAAGGAGAGTGCATCCATGGCAAAGCGAGGTCGCAAGAAGAAGAGTGTCGGCGGCTATTTCAGATCGGTGTTCGCGGACCATCCGGAATGGCTGAAAGGCAAGAGCAACGCCCCTCTACTTTCCCAATATCGCAAAGATAAGGGAATGGCGCCTGAGGCCCAGGTCCCCAACAACATCAAAGCCAATCTTGCCAACGTCAAAAGCGTCCTGCGCAAACAGGGCCGCAAGACGGCGGGCCGCAAGATGATCAGCGTCAAAGCCGTGGCGGCGGTGTCGGGCACCAAGTTGGAGGCGCTGGAGGAATTGATCGACGACTGCATGACGCTGGCCAAGAACATCGATCGCGATGGGTTGGAGAACGTCATCAGCAAGCTGCGCAGCGCCCGCAACGAAGTCGTGTGGAAGACAGGCAAGTAAGCCCACGTCATCGATGAGTTTTCAGAAACGCCGCTGGCGGCTTAGCGCATGGTCGTCCCGATCGCTAAGCCGCCAGCGGCGTTTTCGCGCAACTGCTACCTTGGCAGCGTCGCCGCGGGACACTATGATTGAACGAGTTTCCCGTGCTAACGCGAATACAAGACGATCAGGCCCGGAGCGTTGACTCTGGGTTTTTCGTCTCGGGTGATGGCTCCATGGTGCTGCGGCTTACTTGTCCGCTGGGTCACACGTGGGAGGAGGCCGAGACCTTCGCCGGTCGGGATGCGCGCTGCCCCGTGTGCGGCGTCGCGGTGGCGGCGCCGGGCAACACCGTCGCGGGCGGCGTCGGCGCCGACGACGCTGGTTCGACGGTAATGCACCCGGCGGATTGGCAGCCGACGCCGCCGGCGGGAATCGACGTGCCGCCGACGCTGCCCGATTTTGACATTCTGGGCGAACTGGGGCGCGGCGGCATGGGGATCGTGTACAAGGCACGTTGGCGCCGCAAGAATCTCATCGTGGCCCTGAAGGTGATTCGCCAGGATCGCTTGCAACACGCCGAGGCGGTGCGCCGGTTTCGCCGCGAGGCCCAGGCTGCCGCGCGGTTGCACCATCCGAACATCGTGCAGGTGTTCGATTCCGACCATACCGGCGACACCCATTACCTGGTGATGGAATATGTGGAAGGGATGACGCTCGAGCGCCTGGTGAACGAGGGCGGCCCCCTGCCGCTGACCCAGGCGTGTGATTTCATGCGTCAGGCGGCGCTCGGCCTGCAGCACGCTCACGAACAAGCTTTGGTGCACCGCGACATCAAGCCGGCGAATCTCATGATTACGCCTTCCGTCGGCACCGCTCCCGGACTCGTCAAGATTCTCGACATGGGCGTGGCGCGCGTGCTGCAGTTGGCCGGCGTGCCGGCGCCGGTCGAGTCGTTCAGCACGTTGACACAGGGCGGCACGGTCATTGGCACCGCGGATTACGTCGCGCCGGAACAGCTCGAAGACCCGCATGGCGCTGATATTCGCGCCGATTTGTACAGTCTGGGCTGCACTTTTTATTTCGTACTCACCGGTCAGGTGCCGTTTCCGGGCGGCAGCTTGATCTCCAAGCTCGATAAACAACGCTGGCAAACGCCGACGCCGGTGGACGAGCTGCGCCTCGACGTGCCCGCACCGGTGGCGAGTGTGGTCCGCAAACTGCTGGCGAAGAAGCCAGCGGATCGCTATCGCACGCCGGCGGAGCTGGAAGCCGTTTTGGCCGAGCTGGCGCGCAATGGTTTCGCGGCAGCCGGCGCCCCGCGCCGCGCAATTCAGGAACGCCGCCGACTGTCCGGACACACCGATGCCGTGGCGGCCGTCGCCTTCACAGCGTCCGGCGGCGCGGCGGCATCCGGCGGCAAGGACCGCGTGGTACGCTGGTGGGATATCGCCAGCGGCCGGGAGTTGCGCAGCTTTCCCAAGCAGACGCAGGAGATCCGCGCGGTGGCGATTGCGCCGGCGGGCGATCGCTTGGCGTGGGCCGCGGGCGTCGCCGTGCGCCTTGGGGATCCCGCGACCGGTCAGGAATTGTGCCGGCTGGGCGGACATGCGGACGCGGTTCGCGCCGTCGCTTTTACCGCGGATGGCCAGCGCCTGGTGAGCGGTAGCGAGGACAAGACGCTGCGCCTATGGGATGTGCCCAATTGCCGCGAAGTTCATCGCATGGCCCGCCATACGGCCGGGGTGACCTGCTGCGCCGCCGACGCGGAAGGCACAGTGGCCCTCAGTGGCAGCCGCGATCAGACGCTGCGCCTTTGGGATTTACGCAACGGACAGGAGCTGCGCGTGATGGCGCCCAGTGCGGGCACGGTGTTGGCGGCGGCGCTGACCTTGGATGGCCGCCTGGCTGTCTCCGCTCATTTCGATACGCTCGTACGTTTGTGGGATGTGCACGCCGGCCGCGAGTTGCGCCGCTTCCACGGCCACAAACAAATGGTGACTGCCGTTGCGCTCACGCCGGAAGGCAAGTATCTGCTGACCGGCAGCCAGGATCACACCGTACGGCTATGGCAAGTCGATACCGGCCTGGAACTGGCGAATGCGTCGCTGGCAACCGGCGTGACGGCCCTGGCCCTATCGACGGACGGTAAGCTTGCCCTCGCGGCCGGCGCTGATCGGACGCTGGTCTTACTGGAATTGCCCACGACCTCTTGATGCACTTGCAGTCGTTGCTGGCGAATGCGAAGATAATAACACCGAGTTTTCCGTTGGCGGCAGTACTGCTGAAGCGATTGTCCATTTCCGGAGGCGGGTATCCGATGGCGAATTATCTTCATTATGAACTTGATCTGACGCCGCAGGACACTGTTGAAGTGACCCTTGACGCGCCGGCCAATGTGCGGCTCCTAGATGACGCGAATTTTCTTTTGTACAGTCAAAGAAAAAAACACCGGTATTTCGGCGGTTATGCGCCAAAGCGCGTCATCGAGATACCAACTCCAGAGGCCGGGCATTGGCATCTGGTGGTTGACTTGGGAGGCTTTGCAGGCACCGTCCGGGCATGGGCACGCGTGCTGCAGGAGGCCGTATGACCAAGCGAAAAGGCGAGTCGGCGCCGATCATAAATCGCGTGCCGCTTGGGAAATTGACGATTTTCGAGATTACTGAAGCTGAGTTGCAAGCCTTGGAACACGGCTCGCCGGAATCGTCGCATTTCAATCTGGGCATTGCCGCGCTATCCGTCGCATGTTCTTTCTTGGTGGCTCTGTTAACGACCACCATTGACAACCTGAAGACGTTTTGCGTTTTCGTGATTGTCACCGCCGTCGGCTTGCTGGGCGGGGTTGCCTTCAGCATCCTATGGTGGCGGTCACGTGGTTCCGTAAAAAACGTCGCCCAAGAGAGGCATGGTTCAATTCTTGTCATTTCTGGGTGACAGAGTGAACGCTGTAGGGACTACACTTGCCTGTCATGTGATGCCGACATTTTTTTCGATGTAACATTGGATGGATCAAGGGGATAGGAAGTTGAGTGCGTGCCAACTGTGTCGAAATCCTGTCGTCTCGAAAAGCACCTATGCCTGTGCGCATTTGTGAACCATGCCCCCAAGAGATTCGCAGCCGGCAAGCGCCGCTTGAGAGCATTCAAGAGGATGGTCCGGCGGACCAAGGAGGAGCAGCCGGATCAGACAGCGCAGCACCGCCGGGCCAATGAGACGAAGTCAACTTTGAGAATACTTCCTCATGAAAAAGAAAGCGGCCTTGAACGAACGTGCACGCCGTCTATGCCGCGGCCTGGCGAAGCTGTACCCGGACGCTCATTGCGCCCTGCACTATCAAAATCCGCTGCAACTTCTGATCGCCACCATCCTCTCGGCCCAGTGCACCGATGTGCGCGTGAACCTGGTCACGCCGGCGCTGTTCGCACGCTACCCGAACGCTCAAGCCTTTGCCGATGCGGATCTGGGCGAGTTGGAGAAGGCGATCCAATCGACCGGCTTTTTTCGCAACAAGGCCAAGAACATCCAGGCGTGCTGCCGGCTCATCGCCCTGCAACATGGCGGCCGAGTTCCGGCGACCATGGAAGAGTTGGTGCCGCTGCCGGGCGTTGGCCGCAAGACCGCGAACGTGATCCTGGGCAACGCGTTCGGCGTGCCGGGTATCACCGTGGACACGCATGTCGGCCGGCTGTCGCGGCGCATGGGGTTGACGAAACACGAAGACCCCGTGAAGGTGGAACGCGATCTGATGGACTTGGTTCCGCAAAAGGACTGGACCATGTTCAGCCACCGCATGATCTTTCATGGTCGCCAGGTGTGCGCTGCGCGTACGCCGGATTGCGAAGGATGCGCGCTGGCGAAGGACTGTCCGAAGATTGGGATCACACCATCGAAGCGCGCTTCCAAGAACGCTTGACCTCGCTTGCGGCTTAGCGAAACTTGCGGAGGCGGAATTCGCTAATCCGCAAGCGCATTCAACGAGCGCGATTGGAGATTCATGGATACTCTTCTCGAGCGTTTTTGCCGTTATGTTCGCATCGGCACACAGGCCGACGAAAAATCCGGCACGTATCCCAGCTCGCCCGGCCAGTTGGAGTTGGGCCGGCTGCTCGCCCAGGAACTGCAGGCCCTGGGGGTGCGCGATGCCGTCCAGGACGAATACGGCATCGTCCTGGCGACGCTGCCGGCAACCGTGAAGAGCGCCGCACCCACAATCGCATGGATCGCCCATGTTGACACTTCCCCCGAAACAAGCGGCGCCGGTGTGAAGCCCATCGTCCATCGACATTACGCCGGCGGCGACATTACGCTTCCCGGAGATCCGACGAAGGTCATCCGTGTTGCCGACAATCCGGAATTGACGGGGCTGAAAGGTAAGACGCTCGTCACCACCGACGGCACGACGCTCCTGGGCGCTGACGACAAGGCCGGCATCGCGGTCATCATGGAAGCGGCCGCGCATCTGATCGCCCATCCCGAAATCCCACGGGGCCCGATCCGCATTTGCTTTACCTGCGACGAGGAAATCGGCCACGGCGTCGATCATCTGGATCTCAAGAAGCTCGGCGCTCAGGTTGGCTACACGCTCGACGGCGGCGGGCAGGGCGAGATCGATGTCGAGACGTTTTCCGCGGACCTCGCCGTCGTCACGATCACCGGCGTCAACATTCACCCCGCAATCGCCAAAGGAGCAATGGTCAACGCCATCCGCATCGCCGGACAATTGCTCGACCGTTTGCCGTGGCTGACGTTGGCGCCGGAGACGACCTGCGACCGTGATGGCTTTTTGCATCCCTATCGCATCGAAGGCAGCGTGGGCCAGGTGACGCTGCGGATTCTGTTGCGCGACTTCGTGACGGCGAAACTTGCCGAAAAGGCTCAAATTCTCGAGCAGATCGCGGCGACGCTTCGAGCCGAGCATTCCAAGGCGACGATCGAGGTCACGGTGACGCCGCAGTATCGCAACATGGTGGAGGGTCTGGCGAAGGAACCGCGCGCCGCAACCTTCGCGGAAGACGCGATGCGCCGCGTCGGGCTGGAACCCAAGCGCACCATCGTCCGCGGCGGCACCGACGGCTCGCGCCTGACGGAGTTGGGCCTGCCGACGCCGAATCTGTCGTGCGGCGAGCACAATTTGCACTCGCCGCTGGAGTTCACGTGCTTGGAAGAGATGACGACGGCGGTGAAGGTGCTGGTGGAATTGGCGAAGGGATGGGGATGCGTTTAGCCCGCATTTCTCAGCGCCGGAGGACGGGTTTTCTAACCCGTCTGGCCATGGCGGGTTAGAAAACCCGCCCTCCGACACGGCGTACGTCTCCATCGAATGGTGAGAAATGCGGATTAGCCCCGGTTCGCAGAACCGGGGCGGAGTGGGCGCCCGGAATGATGACATGGTTTCGGCGTGGGATGCGGTCCGCCCCGGTTCTGCGAACCGGGGCTAAACGAATCACTGTAGAATATCATTCACCACATCGTAGCCCTCGACGCCCGTCAGGCGCACATCGAGCCCTTGATTGCGCACGCTGAAGCGCTGGTGATCGATGCCGTAGCGATTGAGGATCGTGGCGTTGATCGAGTGAATGTGCACGGGGTTCTCGACGATGTTGTAGCTGAAGTCGTCGGTTTCGCCCCAAACGAAGCCGGGTTTCACGCCGCCGCCGGCCATCCACATCGAAAAGCAGCGTGGATGATGGTCGCGGCCGTAGTTGTCGCGCGTCAAAGGGCCCTGGCTATACACCGTTCGACCGAACTCGCCGCCCCAGATTACCAGCGTTTCAGCGAGCATGCCGCGGCGCTTGAGGTCGGTGACCAAGCCGTAGCAAGCTTGATCGACGTCGCGGCATTGCAGGGCCAGATCGGGAACCAGATTGCCGTGCTGGTCCCAGCCGCGATGGAAGATTTGGATGAAGCGCACGCCGCGTTCCGAAAGGCGGCGGGCGAGCAGGCAACTTGCGGCGAAGGACCCGGGGCGATTGACTTCGGGGCCGTACAGGTCGAGCGTGGAGCGTGATTCGTCGGCGATGCTCATCAATTCCGGCACCGACGACTGCATGCGGAAGGCCATTTCGTACTGGGAGATGCGTGCTTGCGTTTCCGGATCGCCGATGGTGTCCGCGGTGCGTTGATTCAGCCGAGCCAGGGCGTCGAGCATGCGGCGGCGATCCGCGGCATCGACGCCGGGCGGATTGTTGAGGTAAAGAACCGGGTCGCCGCTGGCGCGCAGCGATACGCCCTGGTGTCGGGCCGGCAAGAATCCGCTGCCCCACAGGCGCTGGTAAAGCGCCTGATCGTTGCCGCGCGTCCACGACGGCGTCATGACCACAAACGCAGGCAGGTTCTCGTTCTCGCTGCCCAAACCATAGCTGAGCCACGCGCCCAGGCTGGGCCGGCCCGGAATCTGGCTGCCGGTGCAGATGTAAGTGACCGCCGGGTCGTGGTTAATCGCTTCGGTGTGCACCGTCTTGATGACGCACAGCTCATCGACGATCTTCTGCGTCCACGGCAAAAGTTCGCTGACCCAGATGCCGGCTTTGCCGACGCGGTGAAAGTTGAACTTCGACGGCGCCAAGGGGAACCGGGCCTGGCCGCTGGTCATGGTGGTCAGGCGTTGGCCGCGGCGGACCGATTCGGGCAGATCGCGGTCGAAATGCTGGCGGACCTGGGGTTTGTAGTCCCACAGGTCCATCTGCGACGGGCCGCCGTTCATGAACAGATAGATGGCCCGCTTGATCTTCGGCATGGTGTGCGGCAACCCGCGGATGCCGCGGTTTTGCGCGAAAGCGCGGTCTTCGCCGAGCAGCGTCGCCAACGCAGCGCCGCCGAGGCCGAGGGCGCCTTTGCGGAAGAAGTGGCGGCGGGTAAGGGCGATTGCATTCTCCTGGAGCGGCATCATCATCAGATTCTCCTCTGCATGGACACAACGGCGCGCGCGGCGAAATATAACGATGCCTCGTCAGGCCGATCGGCTCGTGACAACGGATCCTGCGGATTCTGCAGCGACTCGAGCCGTGGCGAGCGCCGGCGATGGCACGGATGGCGAACGATGTTCCGGGTGAGTAGCCAGAAACTCGTCAAGTAAGCGCCAGCAATGGTCGAATGCGTCAGCTTCATCCTTGCTGTCTTGAAGAATCAAATCCTGCCAGCCAACAGTATTCGTTTTGTAGCGAGCTTGAATCCAATCGCGGAAGTCGGCCACAAGATACCGTTGCTCAACGGTTCCCATCTTGCACATTGCAAAATGAAATCCATCCAGGAATGGCGCGAGCTTGGAAATCGACGGGGCTCCGAGGTACATTCCCGGCCGCCTGCGAATGTCTTGCATTAGTTCCAGCATTGAAATCATGACCAATTCCTTAAAAGGCATCAATGCGAAAAAGGATGACGTCAAATGGCGCTACGAAGTCACCGAGCCATTTCTCATACTCCATGCCTTGGGGATGCAAGTTATCAAATACAACATCACCGACGCGGATCCCGAGGTGACGACCATTCAGCGTGATCGAAGTCCACGCTCCATCGTAGCTTAGACATCCCATGAAGGAATGGCCGAAATCGGCTCGCAGTTCAATTCTATGACCGGCATAACCCGCGCCGATCAGCGCCTTTTGAACTTTGTCAGCGCACGCTTCGCATTGCAGGAGCTTGAAACCCTGCGCCGTCGCCGCGGCTACTTGTTTGGCATCTTGGGGCATGGTTCGGTCGTCACTTCGTCACCACTTCATCCAAATTCAACACCAGATTCGCCACCAACGTCCACGCCGCCAACTCGCTGGGGCTCAGCGCTGGATCGGTACGCGTTTCGCCGACGCCGATCAAGGCCTGCGCAGCTTTCGCATCTTTGGCATACCGCGTCAAATGGTCCTGCAGCGCCCCGTTCAGCTCGGCCAATTCGCTCGACTCCGCCGGCCGGCAGGTCACGTTTTTGAACAGGAACTGCAGCCGCGCATCCGGCGTCGTTCCGCCTTGCTTGAGCGTCCTTTCCGCCAAGACACGGGCAGCTTCCACATATTGCACCTCGTTCATGAGCATCAACGCCTGCAGCGGCGTATTGGTGCGCTCGCGGCGGACCACGCAGGCTTCGCGCGAGGGGGCGTCGAGCGCCGTCATCATCGGCGGGGCGGCGGTGCGCTTCCAGAAGATGTACATGCTGCGGCGGTGCACCTTGTCGTGGCCGGTGTCGGCTTTGAAAATGCCGGTGTTGCTGCCGGTGAACGCGACTGCTTCCCACAGGCCCGACGGTTGCGGCGGCTTGACGCTTGGTCCGCCCAGCTTTTCCACGAGCAGGCCGCTGGCGAATAGCGCCTGGTCGCGCAGCATCTCTGCGTCGAGGCGGAACCGCGCTCCGCGCGCCAGCAGCCGATTGCTTGGATCCCTGGCCAGATGTTCCTTGGTCATACGGGCCGATTGCCGATAGGTTGCCGACATGACCAGACGTTTCATGAACTTTTGCACGTCCCAACCGTCCTCGACGAAAGTGACTGCCAGCCAATCGAGCAGCTCCGGATGACTCGGGAGTTCGCCTTGCACGCCGAAATCGTCGGCGGTCTTGACCAGGCCCGTGCCGAGGAGCTGTTGCCAGAAGCGATTGACGGCGACGCGCGCGGTCAGCGGATGTTTCGGCTCGATCAGCCAATCCGCGAAGCCGAGGCGATTGCGCGGCGCCTTGTCCGGCAGCGGCGGCAAGAACGCCGGCGTCGCCCGTTCCACCTTGTCGCCGCGCTGCTCGTATTCGCCGCGCTTGAGGATGAACGCCGGGCGGGTGTCGCCGCGTTCCTTGTAGACCAGCGTCGTCGGAATTTGCTTGTCGAGATCGTCGCGCTGTTTCACAAGCGGGGTCAACTTCTGCTGCACCGGGGCGAGGGCCTCGCGCGTGGTGCTCCAGGCGTTTTCGACGAAGTAGTCGAGCACTTGCTTCTTCTGGGCGTCGTTGTGCTTCTGCGCATCGAGCTTGACGATGTCCTGAATCGGTTTGGGCAGGTCCTTGCCGGCGATCGAGCGTTGATACTGGAGCCAGGCGGTGAGCGTGTCGAAGTGGCCGCTCTTTTGCTGCGGCGTTTTGGTGACGAGGCCGCCCTGGTCCCAGTAGGCGGTGCCGCCGTGCTGCGTGAACGCCCAGCCGTTAATGACCATGCCGGGCTGAATGCCAACGTGGGCGGCGTCCACTTCGAGGCGGACCCATTGGGCCTTCGCCGGCAGATCGCCCAGGCGGCGGCGCTCCGGCGTGTTATCGGCGCCCCACGGGATCACGTTCTCGCCCCAGTAAGCGCGGTGCCGCCAGGTGTCGGTGTGCCACTGGAGCATGATTTCCTTGGGCGGCGATGCGGGATCGAGGTACACGTACGCAAACAGCTTGTCGCCCTTGCCGACGCGCAGGCCGGGATTGGCTTCGTGCAGCACGACCTGGCCGAGTCCGGCGTGCGTGAGCTTGATCGATTTGCTGCCCGACTTCACCGGGGCTGGGGCGCTCACAAAACTCCACGCGACGTTGACGCCGTTGTCCACCAGCGCTTTCACGCCCGTCGGCAGCGCATCATCGATCCACACGTATTCGGCGCTCTTCGATTCGGGCAACGGCTTGGCGTCGAGACTCGGATCGTACTTTACCTTGGCAACAACTTCCTGCACCTGTTGCTGCAACGCCGCGATGTCCTTACTCAACTTCGCCAATTGCGCCGCTTGCTCAGGAGTCGGCACGCTGGCCACCGGCGGATGCCGGGCGATGTTGCCGTCCAGCGGCGAGCCGTCGAGGTTGTTGAAGAACGCGAAGAGCTGGTAATACTCCTTCGACGACACCGGATCGTACGGATGGCTGTGGCACTTGGCGCAACCGACGGTCAGGCCGAAGAGCACCAAGCCGTTGGTGTCGGTGCGATCGAAGACGTTGCGAACGTAAACTTCCTCGTCGATGGATCCGCCTTCATTCGTGGTCACGTGGCAGCGGAGGAAGCCGGTGGCGATCTTCTCGTCGAGAGTTGCATTGGGAAACAGGTCGCCGGCGATCTGCTCGCGCAGGAAGCGGTTGAACGGCATGTTGTTGTTCAATGCGCGGATGACCCAATCGCGATAGGGGAAAATCTCGCGGTAGTTGTCCAGGTGCATGCCGTGGGTGTCGCCGTAGCGGGCGGCGTCGAGCCAATGCCGGGCCATGTGCTCGCCGTAGCGCGGGGATTTGAGCAAGCGATCGACGACCTTTTCATAAGCGGAATCCGGTACGCGCCCTGCCGTCGCTTGCGGCTTGGCGGCGGCGCAATCCTTCAGAAACTCCTCCACCTCCGCCGGCGTGGGCGGCAGTCCCGTCAAATCAAACGTCACGCGCCGCAGCAGCGCGATCGGGTCGGCTTCGCTGTTCGGCGTCAGCCCTTCCTTTTCGAGCCGGGCGCGGATGAAATGATCGATGGCGTTCTTGGCGGCCGCTTGGTTCTTCACGGTTGGCGGCGCGTGCTTGATCGGCGCTACATACGCCCAGTGCGCCTTGTATTCCGCCCCTTGCGCAATCCAATCTTTCAGGATTTGTTTTTCGGCCTCGGTCAGCGTCTTCTTCGAACTGGGCGGCGGCATGAATTTGCTGGGATCGCTGCTGGTGATGCGGCGAACGGCTTCGCTTTGCTGCGGTTTGCCGGGCACGATGGCTGCGACCCCTTCATCATTCTTCTGCGTGGCACGTTCGGGAATGTCGAGCCGCAGGCCGCCCTTGACCTTCTTGGTGTCGAGACCGTGGCAAGCAAAGCACTTGTCGGTGAGGATCGACCGCACGTCGCGGTTGAAATCGATTTTCTTGTCGGCGGCGCTTCCCGCGAGCGGCAGGGCCAGCAGGACGGCGGCGACGGCACCAAGCGACTTGCGCATCACAAATCTCCGGCAAGCGAGTCGGAAAATGGTCCAAATCGGCGGGAAGCACACCACAGGGTGCTCGGTGGCAGGATACAGCTATTAGAGCACATCGGCGCGTAAACGTAAAGCGTCTGGCCTGACAATTGCTGATGATCGGTTGCAAGCGACCGGTTCATTGAGCGTTGCGTCACCAGTGCTGCGGATGAATTGTTCATTTCGCATGTCGGCGTCGGCATGGTTCACAAATGCGCACAGGCATAGGTGATTTTCGAGACGACAGCATTCCGACACAGTTGGCACGCACTCAACTTCCTATCCCGTTGAGCCATCCAATGTTACACCGACAAAAATGCCGGCATCACATGACAGATTGGTGTAGTCCCCCCAGCGTTCACACGGTCACCCAGAAATGACAAGAATTGAACCATGCCTCGGCGTCATTTGAGGATTCGCCGTAACTCACGTCGGCGACGTGAATTCCGTTCGCGCGTCGTCCGGCGCGTCGGCGTGGTTCAAAAACGAACGGTTGCGGGTGCCAAGCGACTATGCACCTGACTGGGCCACTTGGCCTAGTCGATACAGTCGTGGTTCCTTTCCGCAACCATTGGATTGATAACCCTTTGCGACGAAGAAATTGGGCGACTAGGCCACAATGCACCGACACTCCACACACACACTTGATTGTTACCCGGTTTTGAACCAGGCCGGCGCGTCTTTTGCCCTGGAAAAAACCTCCGGTCCACACACGCAAAGGAGCCGCCATGCGACGCCGAAACGCCTTCACTCTCATCGAGTTGCTTGTGGTCATCGCCATCATCGCGATCCTGATCGCGCTCCTGGTGCCCGCCGTGCAAAAGGTGCGCGAGGCGGCGGCACGAGCGCATTGCCAAAACAACCTCAAGCAGATCGGCCTGGCGATCCACAACTTCGAAGGCACGATGAAGACCTACCCGCTGAGCATGTCCATGCAGCCCAAGACGGTCTTCGCTTCGAACAACGGCTCGTGGTCGATCCACGGGCGCATCTTGCCGTTCGTCGAACAGGATGCGGCTTTTGTCCGAGTGAACCTCGAAGCGGCCTGGGACGCGCAACTGAACACCGGCGTGCCGACGATGCGCGTCCCCATTTACTTCTGCCCCGCCGACAAGAACGACATGGTCCGCACCAACGGCGGCAACCCGTTCGTCTACCCGCACACCTACGGCTTCAACTTCGGCACCTGGTTCGTCTACGATCCCAACACCGGCGGCGGCGGCGACGGCGTCTTCCATCCGAACTCGCGCCTCCGGCCCGCGAATATCACGGACGGCCTGAGCAACACCCTGTGCGCCGCCGAGGTGAAGGCGTTCACGTCGTACGTGCGCAACACCAGGGACCCTGGCGCCGCGCCGCCCAGCAGCCCGGCCGCGGTCGCCGCGATGGCGGCGGGCGGCCAACTGAAGCTCGGACCCAACACCAACGACAACACCGGGCACACCGAATGGCCCGACGGCCGCGTCCACCACAGCGGCTTCACGACCATTTTCACGCCGAACACCGTGGTGCCGTTCGTCTCCGGCGGCATCACCTACGACATCGATTGCAATTCGCGCCAGGAAGGCAGCAGCGCCACGCAGAAGACCTATGCGGCCATCACGTCGCGCAGCTACCATGCGGCGGGTTTGGTCAATGTGCTGCTGATGGATGGGTCGGCGCGCTCGGTGAATAAGGCGATCAGTTTGGCGACGTGGCGCGCGCTCGGCACGCGCGCGGGCGGCGAGGTGGTCGGGGAATATTGACGATGTGGGGCAGGCCGCCTGACCTGTCGTTTGATCGCTCGGCCATGCCTTGGATCATGCTCCTCGTCACCCTCGCCGCGTTCGCCGTCTGGCTGGAGCCGACGCGCGTTGTCTGGGGCTGGTTGCGCGGCGCGGCGTTTTACCAGGGACGGCCGACGAGCCATTGCTGTGAGCCGGGCAGTAGGTTATGATGGCGGCATCCAAGGGAGAGTCGGCCATGAAACTCATCGATTTGAATGACCTTACTCCGGAACATTTCAAAGCCTTTGCCGAATCAAGCGAGTTGACTCCGGAAGAAAAGGCGGAAGTGTCGCGGCTCTTCATGGCCCAGTTGTGCGCGACCGATCTGCAAGCAAGCGTGAATTGGGACGATGCCACGCCATTCGAGGACTTCCTGCGCGAGTTGCAGGAAGAACAGCGGCAATGGGATGAGCAAAAACGATGAGTTCCCATGGCAATGGACAGCAGAAAACGTATCGCGTGACGCAGGCTGGGCCGGTCAAGCAATCCTTGACGCAACTGTACGCACGCGCCAAGCTCAAGGGTGAAGGCGCGGATTTCGTAGCCGCGTTGGAACACGTCTTCAATCGACTGCGCCTGAAATTGAGGAGTGGCTTGGCGAATGCGGCATTATTGAAAATCCACACCGTAGGAGCATCGCTCCACGACTCTTGACTGGAGATCGCGAAGCTTTGCCGATCCTGGAAGAGTTATCACATGATGCCGCTCCGTCACTTAAAGTGCTGATCGACCGCGGCATCCAACGAATCCGCAACGAATGGCGAGCGCCAGCTTGGTTGTTGGAAGAATAAACCCAATACCCACCCCCTTCCAAATCGTCGCCCCCTTCCAGCCCGCCGGCGATCAACCGTGCGTCATCGAGAACCTCGTCCAGGGTTTCCGCGCCAGCCAGACGAGAACAAGCGGATGGGGTGAGTGTTGGTGTGGGGGGGCGGCCTTCCTCTCGCGGAGCGAGAGGGCTACGAGCGCTAGAGCGGCGGCCACTGGTTGTCCAGGCCTTCGCGTTCAATGTCTTTGATTTGGGCGTCGGTGAGGCCGAAGCGCTCGATGATCAGTTGGCGCGATTTGGACACGCTCATCTCTTGGTCTTGGGCCTCGACGAGCGCCAGGAAGATTTCCTTGCGCTTGGTTTCCGACAGGCCTTCGGTCGCTTCGTCTTGAGACATGCATGACTCCTCGGCTCGGGCGGTGTGCCGGGCCGTGGGGCTGTCTTACGTTTTTTGCCGCTTTCAGGCAAGTTGCGCTCTTCTCTTTCTTGAAGAGTTTGGGTATGATATTGGGTGCTTGGGTCTCGTGAACCGGGTCATGGCATGGGATGTCGATTTCGCCGCCTTTGCAGCCCCTTTCCGTTGTCCCACGTATTGAGATAGTGAGTTGCATCGCACAGCGGCGTCGCACCATCGTAGACCGCGCCGCGGCTGGGCATTTTTTCCAGGAGGCCCTCCATGGGCAAGAAGTTGTACGTGGGCAATTTAGCCTACAGCGTCACCGACAGCGCACTGCAGCAGATGTTCGAGCCGTTCGGCGCCGTCGCCTCGGCGCAGGTCATCATGGACCGCGACACAGGCCGATCCAAGGGATTCGGCTTTGTCGAGATGGGCTCGGATAACGAAGCTCAAGCAGCGATCGCCGGCATGAACGGCAAAGAGATGGACGGCCGATCCTTGACCGTCAACGAAGCCCGGCCCAAGACCGAGGGCGGCGGCGGGCGTCGCGGCGGCTTCGGCGGCGGCGGCGGTGGTAGCGGCGGCGGCGGTGGCCGCGGCGGCTACGGTGGCGGCGGTGGCGGCGGCGGCCGACGCTACTAGTCCAAACTGCGACAAATCGCTACGAAAAAACAACGACGTTTGTCTGCGGCTTGGTGAAACCGGTCACCCGGTAAATCGCCAGGCCGCAGACGGCGCCAAAACTGCGCGCCCATTCCCCAAGGATGTCGCATGTCTTCGTACGCGCTGGCCACGCTTTGGTATGAACGAGCCCGCTTCTTCCCCGGCGTGCTCGCGGTGGCGTTCAGCGCGCTCTTGATCGCCCTGCAATGCGGCTTGCTCTTGGGCCTGTTTTCGATTACCTCCATCCCGATCGACGAATCCAACGCGCATATTTGGATCGCGCATCCGGAAGTTCCCAGCGTCGATCTGGGCCGCCCGATTCCCGAAGCCTGGTTATCGTACCTCGCCATGCCGGAAATCGAACGTGTCGAACCCTATATGGAAGGCTTTGGCTATTGGGACAAACCGACCGGAGGCATGGAACTTTGCCTGGTGATCGGCACGCGGCTCGGTCCGGACGCTATTGGGCCGGTCCAGCAATTGACGCCGGAGCACCGCGCGCTCCTGGCGCAACCCGGCGCGATTGTCGTGGATGAATCCGAATTCGCGCGCCTGGGCATCACCAAGATCGGCGATACCACGGAAATTATCGGCCGGCAGGTGCGTGTCATCGGCACGGTGTCGGGGCTGCGGAGCCTGGCCGGGCCGTACATTTTCTGTTCGTATGAGACGTCACGCTCGATTTTGCGGCCGCCGCCCGATCAGGCGACGTTTTTGCTGGCGCGCTGCCACAACCAAGAGGATGCGGCCCGCGTGGTGGCAAGAGTGAACAAATATGATCGCAAGCTCATGGCGATGACGGCGGACGATTTCTCGTTCCGCAGTCAATGGCATTGGCTCACCAAGACCAAGGCGGGCATTGCTTTAGGGATGGCGGCGTTCCTCGGATTGATGGTCGGCGCCGTGGTCACCTATCAGACGCTGCGCTCGGCGACCATCGCATCGCTCAAGGAATATGCCGTGCTGCGGGCCCTGGGCATTCCACGCTTGCGCATGATGCTCATGGTGCTGGCGCAATCGTTCTGGGTCGGCCTGGCGGGCATCATCGTTGCCGTTCCGCTCATTCACTTTTTTGCGATGATCGGCAACATCGGCGCCAAGGTGAAACTGCCCTGGTGGTTATGGACGTCGGCGATTGCCATCACCATGACGGTGGCGCTGCTTTCGGGTCTGCTGGCTTTGCGGACCCTGCGGAACATCGAGCCTGTGACGCTTCTGCGCTAGGCGCGTGGGGCAGACATTCTTGTCTGCCGTACAAAAATGGCAGACATTCTTGTCTGCCGTACAAAAATGGCAGACATTCTTGTCTGCCGTACAAAAATGGCAGACAAGAATGTCTGCCCCACCAATCGTGAATATCCATACAGTCTCACCGGCGCTGATCGGGCAACGGGGGCAAAACTGGAAATTAGACGGGAAGTTGCCTGCCGGTTCGACTATAATGACTGACCTAGTGGCTTGTTCCGTCACGGATCGATGGCAAGACGGGCCCTTAGGCCCGTTCAGGACGGCACAGGAGAACCGTCCGACGCGTGATCGAAGATGACCGAAGCATTACGCTCGCACCAACCATGGACCAGGGTTCGCGCATGTACCACGATGGAGTCCTCACCGCACCTGCCCTGAAGGGTTGGGATCTGTGCCGCGGTTTCGGCACCGGCGAGATGCGCACCGAAGTGTTGCGTGACATCAGCATTGAGCTGGCCCCCTCGCAAATGGCCCTGCTTATGGGGCCCTCCGGCAGCGGCAAATCCACGCTTTTGGCGGTCCTGTCCGGCCTCTTGCAACCCGATACCGGACGCGTGCTGGCCCTGGATCAGGATCTCTGGTCGCTGACCGAGCGGCAGCGCGAAGACTTTCGACTGAAGCACTGCGGCTTCGTTTTCCAAGGCTACAACCTGTTCCCGGCCCTGACCGCCCGCCAGCAGCTGGAAATGGTGCTGCGCTGGGGCAAGAACACCCCGCCCAAGGAAGCGCGCGAACGCGCCGACAACATGCTGGCGATGCTCGACCTGGCCAAAAAGGAAGAACTGCGGCCCTTGCAGCTGTCGGGCGGCGAAAAACAACGCGTCGCCGTCGGCCGGGCCCTCATCAAGGATCCCACGTTCGTCTTCGCGGACGAGCCGACGGCGGCCCTCGACTGGAAGCACGGCGAACATGTGATCGAGTTGTTGCGCAACGCCGCCCATGACAGCGGCGCCAGCGTGCTCGTCGTTGCCCATGACGCGCGCATCATTCCTTATGCCGACCGCGTCTTCTATCTGGACGACGGCGTCATCGTCGAAGGCGTCGAGCGCGCCCAATCGTTGTTCGCCGGCAGCGGCGAAGTCGCCACGTATCAAACCCTTTGATCGCGCCAAGCCGCGGGATGAGCGCAGCGAATCCCGCGGGTCATTTTCCCTTTATCACGGATGACATCGCATGAATCGTTCACTTGTGATCGTGATGATCGTTCTTTTGCTCGCCACGGGAATCGGCGCCTACTGGGTGATTAGCGGCGGCGTCAACCCGTTTGCCAAGACCGACGGCAAGAACAAGGCCGCCGATCCTCCAACCGCGCCGCCCATGGTCGTCGCCGTCGGCCTGGTGGATGGCGAACGCACGGTGTCCAAGCCGCTGCCCCTGGTCCAGGGGCGCGTCATCGAAGTGGTCGCCGAAGGAACTGCCTTGAAAAAGGGCGAGTCCATCCTCAAGATCGACGACGCCATGTACCGGGCGACGGTTGAAGAAGCGCAGGCGGCATTGACCGATGCCGAAGAAAAACTGAAGCAAGCCAAGGACTTGCCGCAGCAATACGAATTGAAGGAAAAACAGCAAACCGAAGCGATCGCCGCTGCAAAGGCCGAGCAAAAAGCGATCAAACTTGACCAAGATCTTAAGCTCGAGCAGGCGAAGGGCGAAATCAAAGTCAACAAGCTGGTCCTCGAAGCGCTCGAAGAACGACTCAAGCAACTCGACGCCAAGGTCAAGGTGGAACAGTTGAAGCTCGATGAAATCAAGCTGTTCAGGCACGATTCGGAAATCAAACGGGCCGCCGCCGACGTCGCGGCCAAGAAAGCGCAGCTCGACAAGGCCAAATGGGGTCTCGAACAATGCACCCTCGCCGCGCCATCCGAGGGGTTAGTGTTGCGCGTCGCCGTCAATCCCGGCGAAATCCTGGTGGCGGGTCTGCCCGGCCAAGCACCGCCGATCCAATTCCTGCCCAAGGGGCCCAAGATCGTGCGCGCCGAGGTGCTGCAGGAGTGGGCGGGCCTGGTGCTGGTCGGCCAGGAAGTAGAGATCGAGGACGACGTTTTTCAAGGCCCGGTCTGGAAGGGCCGCGTCAAATCGCTGTCGCACTGGTTTGCCGAGAAACGCAATCGCATCATCGAGCCGTTCATGCTCAACGACGTGCGCACCCTGGAATGCATGGTTGAGGTGCTTGACGAATCGCCGCCGTTGCGCATCGGCCAGCGCGTGCGCGTGAAGATCAAAACGAAATAGGCGACCAGCCCGCAGCGCAAGCAAGGGCTGCCCTTGCTCGCGCTGCGGGCTGGTCCATTGATTATTCCAATCGCACAACTCCCTGCGTCCCATCCACCGTCACCGTCTGCCCATCGCGCAACACCGATAACACATTGCGCACCGACATCACGGCCGGCAACGCCATTTCGCGTGCAGTGACGGCGCCGTGCGAGAGCGGACCGCCGCTTTCGGTGACGAGGCCGAGCGCGCTGTAAAAGAGCGGCGTCCAGGCGGGATTCGTTGTGCGGGCCACAAGGATGGCGTTCTTCGGGAATCGCGCAAAATCACTTGGATCGAGCACGCGGAAGCACGGGCCGGTGACACGCCCCGGGCTGCCCGGCAGGCCGCGCAACACGTTGGCGTCGCCCGTTTCCACCGGGCTTGCCGTTTCCTCCAGCGACCACGCCGGCTTGCGCTCGAGAGCCGCATGATACGCCGCTCTACCCGCCGCTGCCTTGCGGCGCAACTCTTCGCGCGGCTCGTGCGGATACGTCTCCATGAGATGATCCAGATCGGCCTTGCGAAGGAAGAACACATCGTCCGCCGTTTCGACCACGCCGCGCTCTTGCAAGCGCCGACCCAAAGCCAGCGCCGCGCGCCGGGCAATTGGGTTGATGCGCGTCGTTTGATAGTGCTCGAGATCGTCCAAGGCTGTGTAAGTGCGCGCCAGGCGGATCATCTCGCGGAAGAAGAAACGCAAATCCTCCGGCACCCCGCCCAGGAAATGGTGCTCCGTTTCGGAATAGCGAATGCGCTGCTTGCGGGCCGTTTCGCCGGGGTCTTCGGGTTGGCCGCGCAGGATCAAGGCGAGAGCGTCCAAAACGATCGACGGCTGTTCGGACCAGGTCGCATGGTAATAATCCATGTCCATTTCGCGATGGCCGTGGTCTTCGAGAAAGCGCTGAAAACGAGCGGCGAATTCAGGGAACTCCGCAAGCATGCCGTGCCGCAAAAACTCCGCGCCGGCGAGTTTGGCCAGCGCCTGGCCTACCGCTGGATACGTCTTTGCCGCCAGTTGCGCCAACTCGTGCAGCTCGCGGTTGACGACGGATGTCTTCGTCTCGCAGCCCGCCAGCAAGCCATCGACGATCGGCAACGCCTTGTCCGGCCCGGCCGCCATGCCGACCAGCGCGTGCAAGAGACGATGCAGAAACGCCTGGGTCATCGAGATGGCGATGTTCGGCATGAAATACTCGGTCGCCACGTCGAGCGCGTGATTGATGTGCTGTACGATCTCCGGGATCGTCGCCTCGTCGAGCGACGTCGCCTGCAATCGGCCCAGGCGAATCAGGTAGCGGTCCAGATCGCGGGCCCAGCGCACCGGCAGTTCCAGGACCCAGCCGAATCGGCGCCGCAGATTCGGAATCTCCGCCGCCAGTTCTTGTGGCGTCCGCGCCCGCAGTGGCCGAAACGATCCGACCAGTGTCACCGCGTTCTGATTGCCGTAGATGTAATGATCGAACCACCCGAACCAGTCGCCTTGGAGCGGCGGCAGGCCCATCAATTCGAACGAGTGCGTCATCGAGCGCCGAAACGCCACGCTGAGAAAGTCCCACGACAGCGGCGTCATCGGCTGCGGGAAGCGCTCGGCCGACTCGTCGCGCGTCCAGCGCGGCTGAAACGTCGTCACCGGGCGGGCCTGGAAGAGGAAGAGCGACTCGCCGAGCCAACCCCATTCGATATCCTGCGGCCAACCGTAATGGGCCTCGACCATTTTGAGAAGCTGCGCCACGGCTTGGATTTGCGCTGCGCTGAGGCACGCCACATCGGCCAGCTCGGCGGGAACGTGTTGCTCCGCCGTCCCGTCCGCCGTCGCTACGATCATCGTCTGCTTGTGGCCGAGGACTTGGTGCGCGGTTGCCAGCGTTTGCTTGTCGAGTTCGAAGTGATCGATGGCACATTCGCCGGCGACGACCGATTCGCCCAGGCCGTAGTTGGCGTCGAGCACGAGGCAATCGAGCCGGCCGGTAACGGGATCGATCGAGAAGCCGACGCCGGCGCGATCGCAGGCAACCTGCCGCTGCACGACGACGGCCATGCGGGCTTCGGTTTGCGAGAAGCCCTGATGATGCCGGTAGAGCACCGCGCGGTCCTGCCATAGCGACACGAAGCATTCGCGCACGCGCTGAAGGATCGGTTCCTCGCCCTTGATGTTGAGATAGGTGTCGTGCTGGCCCGCGAACGCCGCCTGGGCGAGATCCTCGAAGGTGGATGACGAACGCACCGCGAAGGCGGCCTTCGGATCGAAGCGGCCCAGAGCGGCGCGGATCGCGACTTCCACCTCCGCGGGCAGCGGCACCTTGACAAGGCGTTCGCGCAGTCGGCGGCACTGTTCGCGCAGCCGATCGGGATTCTCGTAGTCCAAGGCAGCCAGCTCGAGTTCCAGGCCGGCGACGCCTTGCAGAAAACGCAGGTACGCCTGAGCGGTGACGACAAATCCCGGCGGCACCGGAAAGCCGGCGGCGGTGAGGGCGATCAGGTTATTGCCCTTGCCGCCGACAAGCGAGCCGACGCCGACGTCGAGTTGGTCGAAGAAGACGACGAGTGACATAGGGATGTCCTTATCACGAGAAGCGCAGAGCCTGAAGCGCAAGCGAGGGCGGAGGTCAGACTCCCTCGCTAGCGCGTCGGGCTCAGTGCCCGAATCGCCGCGATGAGCGCGCGGCCTTCGTTTGCCAAATCTTCCTGTCGTTGCCGATTCCGCCAAAAGTACCAGAACGCGCCCAGCCGGCGCAACGTCGCCCCCAGGCGTTCGCCATACAAGAGCGCGATGTAGCCAGTATAGGGTAACGCAACTGTGTACAGCGTCGCCCACACTGCCGGCAACCACAGCCACGCAGCGGCGACCTGCAACAGGCAAAACAGTGGAAAGATCGCGAAGCTGGGGAAGACGACATTCGTGGCCCAGTGGTCCTTATCCTTGGACAGCTTCTTGGCGATCCCTTTGATCAGGTAATACGGCGCCGCGTGATTGACAAAGCCGAACGCCGCGAACGGTGCGCCGATCACGAGCAGCTCCAGTTCACGGAAAAGGAAGAAGAGCGCCTTGCCGTGATGCATCGGCAAGTAGACCTCGTCCGGCGCGATGCCCAGGCGCTTCAGCTCAGACCGATACTGGCGAACGCGCTTGGTCAGCGTCGCCACGTGTTCGGGTTGCGTTTCGATCAGCGTGCGGTAGCCGGCTTGCAGCCGCGCGAGCAATTGAAACCAGGCCGAGACGGGTCGCGTACGCCAACCGAGCGGCGCCGGCGCTGCGCCGTCCGTTGCCAGGATCTCTGCGCCCCAGCTAAGGATGGCTGATTCACGGCGTGTCTCGTAATTGAGCGTCACCGCCTCGACGCGGCGGAGCAACTCCTCGGTCAAAGACTGCGCGTCGGCTTCCGCGTGTTCCGCGAGCCAGGCGCCAATGTCGAGCGGTTCGCCATAACGCAACCACACCGCCGACCGGAACTGGTCCTTTTCGGTGTACAGCAAGCCGACCGGGACGATCTGCAATCGGCCGGGATTGCCGTCGAGATGTAAATAGTCCAATGCGATGCGGGCCGCGCCGGTGCGAAACGGCCGCAGCGCCGGGTCGGAATGACTGACGCCTTCGGGGAAGATGCACAAAGCGCCGCCCTGCTGCAAAACGGCGCGGCATTGAGCGAGGCTGCCCGTGTTTTGCTTGACGTCAGCCCCTTTGCCAACATCGTCGCGCCGGTGAAACGAGATGATGCCCATCCCCTTCATGAGTACGGCAAGCAGCGGATTGCTGGTCAAGACATTTTTCGCGGTCAATGTCACGCGCCGGCGCAGCGTGATGACGAGCAGCATCGGATCGACAAAGGCATTAGTGTGATTGGACACGAACAGGACCGGACCGGAATCGGGGACGCTGGATCGGCCTTCGACTTCAATCCGCCGAAAGAACACTTTCAGAATTACCCGCGCCAACATCCGCAAGAGCGGGTAGAGCATCAGCCTCTCCTCCGGGCAGCGGCGGCAGCCCCGCGGCTTGGCGGCGTTGCACCCAGGCGTTCACGGCATTTCGGCCCAGCGGCAAACACACGAGCGCCAGCGCCGTCCCCGCGATCAGATCGACGACGTAATGATACCGCAGCACCAGCGTGGCCGCGTAAATCGCCAACACCAGCGGCAAGTAGATGAGGCCGCGCAAGCGATTGTGGCGCAGCTCGAACAGGCACAGGTACAGCGAACCGCCGACGTGCAGGCTGGGAAAGACGCCCTGCAAGCCGCCCGACGCCTCGACGCCGCGCAGCACGAAATCGTAAAAGAATCCGCCTTCCAGGGCAACCCGATAATCGTCGGCATGAAAAACGATCGGCCCATGCGCCGGCACGAAGATGTAGCCGAGATAGCTGATCGAATAGAGAAAGACCCAGCCGGTGAGAAATTGATCGCGCTCCAGCGGCGGCCGGCCCAGGCAGTTGAGCGCGATCGTGAGGTTGATGTAAGGAATGAAGGCGCCGTATGCGAAGCTGAAAAGCTCGACGCGGCCCCAGGTTATGTACGGTTCCATCGCCAGACTTGGGTCGAAGCCGAACAGCCAGGTATCGGCGGCGGAGAGTGCCGCATCGGCGCGGAAGGAAAAAGCGTCAACGCCGAGCCAGCCAAGTGTCGTGTAGCAAGTGAAGATGACGCCGACGGTCAGCGCCGGCCGGGCGAACTGTACCCAGGCGCTTCGCTCGTGGCGGACCGTCAGAATGACGCACAGCGCAAAACCGAGCAGCAGGCCGAGGTGAGTCCAGGATAAGCTCTGTAACGGCAGTCGAGTCGCAGCGATGGCGGCCGCGAGCAGCAGCAGCGCCAGGACCGTACGATCACTCGGTGACGCGCGCCAGACAACAGACATGGTTTACAGCAACCCGTAATTCTTTAGCGTCGGGCGGAGCTTTGCCTCGCCGGCGGCGGCCATCGGGCACATCGTCGGAAGGCGCGCGCGCTATCTGACCCCGCATGGTCACCGTCGATGAGATGCTGCGCTCAGGCTATGGCTACGCGGCCTGCTACGCTACGGTCTGATCGGGGCGCGTTGGTTGCTGGTGCCGGTCAATCAAGCGGCCCTCGTATTTTTTCTGCAATTCCATGTAGTACGCCACCAGGCGAGCGGGATCATGGCCGCATTGTTCCGAGATGCGGTGGCGCACTTGTCGTATCTCGTCGATAACCGGATCAACTGGTTTCGGTGACATCGCTCTCTCCCAAGAGTTCCAGCGGCTACAGCAACCCATAATTCTGCAGCGTCTGCCGCAATTTCGCTTCGCCCGCGGCGTCCATCGGGCACATCGGCAGACGCAACTCGCCGGTGTCGCGGTCGAGCATTTTCATTGCAGCCTTGATCGGAATCGGGTTCGTCGCGGCGCCGAGCATGTCGCGGCACAGGGGGAACAGCTTGTAGTGCCAGCGCTGCGCTTCCGCCAGCTTGCCGGCTTCGAAGGTCGCGATCAGCGCCTTCATGTCGCGCGGCACGATGTTGCCGACCACCGAGATCACGCCGCGGCCGCCAATGCTCAATAGCGGCAACGTCAGGCTGTCGTCGCCGGACAGGATCGTCAGGTTGCACAACGCCGCGATCGCCGACGCCTGATCCATCGAGCCGGTCGCTTCCTTGATGCCGACGATCATCGGCAACTGGGCGAGCTTGGCGATCGTTTCCGGCAAGATGTTCGAGCCGGTGCGGCCGGGGATGTTGTAGAGCACGATGGGCAGGTCCACGGCTTCAGCGACGGCGGCGAAGTGGCGATAGTAGCCGTCCTGTGTCGGCTTGTTGTAATAGGGGCCGACCATGAGAGCCCCGTCGGCGCCGGCTTTCTTGGCGAACTTCGTCAGGCGCAGCGCTTCGCGGGTGCTGTTCGAGCCGGTGCCGGGCATTACCTTGATTCGGCCGCGGGCGCGTTCGACGACGGTGGCGATGACGCGTTCGTGTTCTTCATGATCGAGCGTCGGCGCTTCGCCGGTGGTGCCGACCGGGGCGAGGCAGTCGGTGCCCTGCTCGACGTGCCAATCGACGAGCTTGCCGAGGGCATCGTAATCGACGCCCCCGTTCTTGAACGGAGTCACCAGCGCGACGGTCAGACCCGCGAATTGTTCACCCTTGGTGGCCATGGAAAATTCTCGCAGAGAAGCGTCCTTGGAAAGATTACAGGGAAAGCGGCGGGATCGACAATCGCAAAAAAATCAGAAAAACTTATTGAACGCCCGGCGGCCGGCCTCTATTATGGAATACTTGCTCGAAGCATTGTCCTGGCGTCCTGGTCTGGTGCCACCGCGGCGGAGTTGCTGTGGGGACCGGGTCGCCGTGTGCTGACTCAGGAAGGAGCACTTAGGCCATGGCTTCTCCGGTGCAATTCATGAACCAGGCCGCCCACGCCCTGAAACGCAGCTTGCATCCCGCGCTGCGCTATCTGAGCGTCGAAGAAACCGACGACAGCCTGATCATCTCCGGGCGCGTCAACAGCTATTATCTCAAGCAACTCGCCCAGGAAACGCTGATGCCGGTGCGCGGCGAACGGCAACTGGTTAATCGGGTGAATGTGGTGGCGAAGTAGGTTGTGCTTGCCGTTTCGCGCCGAGAAACCCGGTTTCTTCGAGAAACCGGGTTTCTTTGCGGTTTCGGGCGCGAGCGCTAAACGGCAAGCCACATCCTACTTCCAGCGCATCACGACGCTTAGATACTCTTCCTTTTTCTTGAGCAGCCCCTCGTACGTTGTGCCTAACTCAGCCGGGGCGATGCGGTGGGTTATCAAGCCGTTCAGATTGAGCCGGCCTTTGGCAAGAGCGTGCAGCAGCCAGTTCTGCGCCTTGTTGATGTCCCAGGCACCGGCGAGGCGCGTGTGGGGCGGCTCGAACAGCATGTTGCCGTGGGCGCCGCTCACTTCGATGTAGCGGCGATGCAGGTCGTCGTAGAAATTCACGTCCTTGGCTTTGCCGCGCGGGCTGCCGACGATGACTGCCTGCCCGCCGTCGCATGCCAGCGACATCGCGACCGGCACGGCATCGGGCACACCGGTGGCGTCGGCGACAATTTCGACGCCCTTGGTGCCAAGAAATGCGTTCATCTTCGACCGATAATCCGCGTCGTTGGGATCGAGCGCAAGATCCGCGCCCGCCGCGAGAGCCGATTCGCGGCGCATCTTCACTGAATCGATACCGATGACCGGAGAGGCGCCCGCCGCCATCAGGCAGCGCAACGCGCCCTGGCCGATCAATCCCAATCCAAGCACCGCCGCCGAGCGCCCGAGCGTCAGGCCGGCGCGGATCGACGCGCCCAGGCCGTAGCGCAAAATACAGGCGAGCGCGGCTTTTTCGGCGTCGAGACCTGCGGGCATTTTCCAGAGCCGGCCGCGCTCGTGGCCCAGCGTCAGCAATTCATGCGAGGCGTGATTGCCGGGGTAGCTGACGCGGTCGCCGGGTTTGCAGAAGTCGATTTGGGAACCGATCGCCAGCACCGTGCCGGCGGCGCTGTAGCCGGAGCGAAAGGGGAACTTCCAGTCGGGCAGGTTGGGATCCTTGAGCCATTGATGGGTGCCGGTGTAGACGGCCAGTTCCGTGCCGGGGCTGACGGCGCTGACTTCGGTTTCGACCAGGATTTGATTCGCCGCCGGCGCCGGCAAATCGACCGTGCGCACATCGACCTTGTATGGCTCCACAATCACGGCCTGCCGGACTTGCATAAATGCGGCTCCGCAAGTAGGGTGCGTGAAGCGCACCTTGTGCTGCGCGGTGCGTTTCACGCACCCTACAAACTATGAAAACATCCCATTGCGTGCCGCGCCAAAAGCGGGAAAAATGATCACATGGAATCGCTGTTTCGCTACCTGGCGCCGGTCAGCACGTGCGGTTATCTCCCAGACCGCGACTGGAGTCTGGAATACGAGTTGTTCGGCGAGCTGGGGGCGGACGAGTATTTGCAGCGCATGAAGGAAGGCTGGCGCCGCTTCGGGCACACCGTATTCCGGCCGCAGTGTCCCGGTTGCCGGGCGTGCCAGTCGCTGCGCGTATCGGTGGCTGCGTTTCGCGCCAACCGCAGCCAGCGCCGGTGCCGCAATCTCAATGCGAGCGAGGTCGAGCTTCGTATCGTCGAGCCGTCGGTGACGCGGCAGAAACTCAAGCTCTACGACCGCTATCATGCCTTCCAAACCCAGGCGAAGGGCTGGCCGCAGCATCCCGCCAAAGACCCCGGCAGCTACGGCGAGTCGTTCGTCGCCAATCCGTTCGTCACCGAAGAATGGTGCTATTACTTGAACGGGCGGCTGGTGGGCGTCGGCTATGTCGATGTGCTGCCGGAAGGAATGTCGGCCATCTATTTCTTCTACGACCCGGCACTGCGTGACCGTTCGCTGGGAACGTGGAACGTGCTGTGCATCCTCGACGAAGCGAAGCGGCGCCGGCTGCGGCACGTCTACATGGGCTATTTTGTCGCCGGCTGCGCTTCCCTGGAGTATAAAGCGAACTTCCGGCCGAATGAGATCCTGGGAGGCGACGGCGCCTGGCGGCCGTTCCGAACGTAGAGCACGCTTTGGAGTGCGGCGCTTTGACGCCGCTTTGGTTTTTTCTTTTGAGCGCCGAGTTGCCGATCGGCGCTGAGAAAAAAACAAAAGCGGCGGAAAAGCGCCGCACTCCAAAAAATGGGAATAAACCCGCCGTCTGCGCATCAGGATCAATAGCCCCTGCCTCCGTGAAGCGAGTTTATGCTCTCTACCGTTCTTGCCGATTGCGTGGTTGCCCTGCATTTGGCCTACGTCGCCTTTGTGCTGGTCGGCCAGCTGCTGATCTTGCTGGGCATCGCCTTCCGTTGGTGGTGGGTGCGGAACTTGCGTTTTCGCGTCATTCACCTGCTGATGGTCGAAGTGGTCGCTCTGGAAGGCGCGTTCAGTATTTACTGTCCACTTACCTACCTGGAACAAGCCCTGCGTCATTGGTCCGAAGGCAAGGAATATGAGCCGTTCGACGCCCCCGAGGACGCTGCCCCGGCGCCCGAACCGGAGCCCGATCCGACGGCCATCGACAATCGTACGTTTGTCGGTCGGCTGCTCGATTCGATCTTGTTTATCGAAGGCGTCGGGCAGCGCGAACTGGATCGGTGGTACGTGGTCATCGGCATTGCGTCGCTGGCGATATTTCTTGTGTTTCCGCCCCGCAAGGGCACATGGACGCGCTTGGGGCTGGCGAGCGCCATCCTGCTATGGCTGGGACCCCTCCTTTTGTTTGGTGTGGTCAGCGAATTGGCGATTCGAGAACCAGAAGCCCCACTGAGCCAGAGACAAGTCCAACGGTACAGCGCGCTGGTCGGCGGTCTTGGGTTGACCTTGTTGGGCGCTTCCTGGGGTTGGCAGGAGCGCAAGAAGCGCTTGATGCGCAACCAAAACGGCGACGTTAACCCCGTCTAGCGCGCGGAGCATCGTCGGTCGTTTCATGCCCTTCCATTACCCGCGACAGGCGAGGCCGACTGGCGACATGATTCGTCATTCCTTTTTCAAGTCTGCGCGCCACAGCCATCTCATTGACTCCGGCATGATCGCCCCGCCGTGCTTGCCGGTGTGGCCGCCGTCGCCCCAGGCAACTTTGTAATCGTACTTCTTGTATTTGAGCGACGACTCCATTTGCAGATTGCCCAGCCACCAGTTGCCGTGCTCGTTGTTGAGGTCGTTGCTGCCGTCTTGCAGGAAAACGCGGATCGGCTTGTTCTTCGTTTTGCGAATCATGCCGGGGTAACGATCGCCGCCGCGGATATTCGCGAAGCTGCCGATGTGGCTGAGCACCTTGCTGAACAGGTCGGGCCGCTCCCAGGCCGCGGTGAACGCGCAGATGCCGCCCGACGACGCCCCGCCGATGCCGTGGTCGGCGGCATGCTTGCTGAGGTTGTATTTCTTGGATACCTCGGGCAGGATTTCCTTTTCCAGAAAGCGGACGTACTGATCGGACAACGTGTCGTATTCGAAGCTGCGGTTGCTGGCGAAAACCTTTTCCCCCTTCTTGTTCGTGGTGAACTTGTCCTCGAACACGCCGGGATTGACAAAGATGCCGATCATCACCGGGATCTCGTGCTTGTGAATCAGATTGTCGAAGACGACGGGCACGCGATATTGCCCCGTCCGGCTTTGATAGCCGCCGCCGTCCTGAAATACCATGAACGCCGTCGGCTTCGCTTTGTCGTACTGCTCCGGCACGTAGATCCAGCAATCGCGAATCGTGCCGGCGAAGATTTCGCTCTTCCACTTGAACTGCTCGACCTTCCCCTTGGGAACGCCGGATTGTTCCATGGAATCGGGACCGAGCTTGTAATCGTCCTTGGCGTCAACGAGCGGCAAGAAAAACACCAGCGAAATACACACAGCGACCAATCGAGAAAACATGGTTGTCTCCAATAGAAAGCTCACTCGCGGATTGTCATGAACCACTCCGTAACATGAACATATCCGCCGGACCACGAAATGCAAAACCAAATCACCGGCACAAAGCACCAGAGACAGCCGATCCAATGGGCCCGCTTTCTCCCCTTCACCTCGTCAGGCAGGGGAATCAAAGCCGCAAGCCCGCCGGCCATTGCGGTGATAAACGGTGCGGACATGACGACCAAAGCACCCTCCGGAAGGCGATATCGGTCAGAGCCCAATCCCTCCAAGGCTCCGAGAAAGAACAGCACCGTGAGGCCGATGAAGAAAACCCTCCAGCCAAGAGAACCTTGGCAATGAATCGCTGCCAAGTAACAGACGGCACACCCGGCAAAGCCGGGTAGGAACATGAACGTGGCGGCGTGCTGTTTGGGTGCTCTTTCGAAGACCAGTTCGAATTCGTATTGAATGAGGAAGAAGAAAAGCAGCACCAGGTATTTCGCACCAAGAGCTAGCAAGAGCCATTCACCGGGCGATGTTCTTCCTTGCCGTAAGCGGTAGACGATCAACATACTTGCCAAAATGGTCGCCAGACCGATAGCCAGGCCCGGTACGATGATCCGCCCTGCCGACGTTTGCGAAATCGCCTCGCGCCAATTCAACGTCAACGAGTCCGTGCTTTCGCCGGCAAATAAACTTCGCAGGCGTTCGTTGTCAATGGCTGCGGAGATGTTGCGGATTCTGCCGTCGGCGAACAACGCAAAACAAGTGCGTTCGCTCACAAGACCTTGCCTCCAATGCCAGCCGATTCCCTGCCGCGGATTGGCGGGATCAACGATCAGGTCGCGCGGCTCCGTCCAGATCGGAGCATGCTTCTCGTCCACTTCGATCAGCAGAATTGTGCGGGAGGGATCGCCCTTCAAGGATTTCAAGGTCCGTTGTTCGCCCGCGCCCCAAAAAGTCCCTGGACCGCGCGGCATGACGACGCCCGCCAGCTTCTGTCCGTCCGAGGAAAAGAAATGAGACGCGTAGAAATTGCGGCCTCTGTCAAGCAGATGCTTCGTTTCAAGGAGTTGCTTGTTGGATGGAGAATCCCACGGCTCGGCAAGTTTGAATTGCCGGTAAAGATGGTCCTCCTCGACGAACGGAAGCAATGCCACACGCCAACTCAAGAGGGGTTTTCCCAGTGAAATGTCCTGAGGCAACTTCTTCATGGACTCTTCGTGATTCTGCAGAGCCATGCCCAGGTTTTTGAGCCGGTTGACCCATTCGCCACGTGTGCTCGAGGCGCTGACGGGCTCGATTAGTCCGAACAACATCAAGCAAAGAAGCAAGACGCGTCCGCAGGCCATACGGAACTCACCTTCTGCCGCAACACCGATCGCGCAACCAGCTCAATCCGGAACGGTGGGGATGAGCCAGACGTTGAGGTCGTGTTTTTCGAGCAAGTCCGCTTCGACGTTCGCCAAGACTTCGTAATACTGGAACATCGTCGGAGGTTGTGCCGACGGTCGAACCGGCAGGTGCCAGGCGTGTTCGCGTTTCACAATTTCGCCGTTGAGTACATCGAACGTGATATTGCCTAGCTGCGCTTTTCGCAATTGTTTGCTCACCAAGTCCAGCACTTTCTTCTTAGTCAGGGTTTTCATCGGACACCTCCGTCAAGCGAAGGACCAAGTCGGCGTCTCTTAGTGATCTTATCGCATCTGCGCGTGCCAGGGTATGCCGTGGTCGATAGTCCGCCGTTTCCCGACTGCTGCGCAAGCGGCGCAGAGCATTCGTCAACTGACGCCGACGAATTGGCGTCCACTGCCGATTCCTCAACAGCCACGGAACCAGTTGATCGTGGCTCGGGTTGTTCCAGCCGTGCGGAAACAAGGTCAGTCCTTCTGCCATGCGCGCGGCCACAGCGCTGTAGGCCGCATAATAAGCGCGGCTGACACAGCTCCGCAGGCGATTGCGCTGCAACAACTGTCGTGCAGCTGACATGGAATCACCCGCCAAATCGAACCAAGTCGCCATGCCTCCTCCAGCTATCTCAAGCGCACCATCCGCACGCGGTGGTTATTGGTATCCGCGATGTACAGATTCCCCAGCGCGTCGATGCAGCAGCCGTGCGGGCGATCCATGCCGGCAGCAGTCGCCGGGCCGCCGTCGCCGCCGGGGCCTTTGCGACCGCCGGCGACGGTGGTCACGACGTTTGCCTTCGCATCGATCTTGCGCACGCAGTGGTTTTCGCAATCGACGACGAAGATGTTGCCGGCGGCGTCGCAGCGGATGCCTTTGGGGCCGGCGAAGACTGCCTTCTTTGCATCGCCGCCGTCACCGGCATAACCCCATTCGCCGGTGCCGGCGATCGTCGTGATGACACCGTCGGCGTTCACTTTGCGGATGGCGCTGCCTTCGCGTTCGCAGATGTAGGTGTTGCCTTTGCCGTCGGTGCAAATCGCGCGCGCGCCGACGATGATGGCTTGAGCCGCGAAGCCGCCATCGCCGGTTTTCGTGCGGTCGATAACCTTTTTCAACGGAATGGCCCTTTTGCCCACGCCGGCATAGCTACCGATGTTGCCGCTGCCGAGATCGAGCCGGCGGATGCGCCAATCGGCGACGTCGGCGATCAGCAGGCCGCCCACGCCGTCGAGGACCGCATCGTTGGGTTCGCGCAGTTGCGCGTCGATGCCTTGGCCGCCGTCGCCGGAGTATCCCTTGGTCCCGTTGCCCGCGATCGTCGTGATGATGCCGGTTTTGCCGTTCACCTTACGCACGACGGCGTTGAGCCGGTCGGTGATGTACAAGTTGTCGTCCTTGTCCACGACGACGGAATACGGCTCGTTGAAGGTAGCATTCGTTGCCGGGCCGCCATCGCCGCTGTAGCCCTTCTTGCCGGTGCCCGCGACGGTCGTGATGACGCCGGTCTTGAGATTGACCTTGCGAATGCAATGGTTGTCCGCCTCAGCGAAGTAGAGGTTGCCCTTGCCGTCGACTTCGCAATGGAAGGGCTGGTTGAGCAGCGCCTTGGTGGCGGGGCCGCGGTCGCCGGCGTAACCTTTTTGGCCCGTACCGGCAGCGCTGGTCATGATGCCGGGCTTGGGCGCGTCCTGGGCATGCAACGCCAGGCTGGTGTACCAAAGAAGTGAACCTAGAGCAAAGCAGATTCTCGATCGGGCCATAGTAGTCTCCTAAGATTGATTCTAGGTGGGGCAGACATTCGTGTGTGCCCGCACACCCAAAGCGAAAAAAACTCCCGAAGTTCGGCAACCTCGGGAGTCGGATGCTTGGGCTACGGGTTTTACGGCTCCAAGGTGATGTTGTAGGTGTTTTGGCCGCGCAGCACGGTGTACTTCAGCAACCCTTTGTCGGGATCGATGTATTTGTCGGGAACCAAATTGGGGTTTCGGATTGCCTTGGCTGCCCCGCCGGTGTTCAATGCTCTGGGCGCGACGCGGCCGCCGACGCCGCCTTTCTCGCCGCCGACGTCCTTGCCTTTTTCGGCCAATTCCTTGACGGCATCGACAAATTTTGGATCCTGGCAATAGACGCCAAACTTCGCCTCACCAACGGATAGGCCTTTCAGCGCATAGGTTCCGTCCTCGTTGATGTTGGTCTGAACGGTGAGTCCGTTGGAAGGCACGGCGGTAACCGAGCCGAACTTTAGCAACTGACCTTTGTAGGTCACCGTTCCTTTGACATCTGCAACACCGCCGCAACCCGCGACAAACATGCAGCCAAAAACCAGAAGAACAACACGCTTCATCGCGAGGAACTCCTCTCTTATGAAAAATCAGGAAGGCTGCGTCTGCTTGCACCGCAGCCTTCCTGAGAAAAAACGATACTACGGGTTCATTGCCGGCTAATCCGGCGTGAAAACCTCACCCTCAGCGCGGGTGGCCATCGGGATTGTAATCGGCTGGCTGCTGTACGACATCAAGCGAACCGAAGCGTCGCCCATCGCCCAATTCGAGCCGTTGGTATGGTGGCTCCAAAAATGGTTGGAGTCGCCGCAGCACGCGCCGTTGAGGCTGCCGGGACGGAAAATGCCTGGAAAGACACACGGACCAACACCCGTGAGTCCACACGCATTGGAACCGTAGAAACTAATCAGGTTGCGAGTCGAAAGCAGGCAATCATAGTCGCTGACACTCCACCAGCCCCAGAATTTGTCTTGAGCCGGTGGGCGCTCACCCACCATGAGCGTATTGCTGGTGCCGTCGAGGATTGCAACCAACGTGAGGCCCTCGGAATTGACGTTAAAGATGCCATTCGTCGGCCCCTTGATTTGGGCGCTGGGAGTCGTGTCCGCACCCGTTACGCCGAGGTAATTGGTCATGTTGCCACCGTTGGGCGGCTCATCCACGCCACGCGGGTCGGATGGGCAACGGAAGATGTTGATCGGCCTGTTGTAGTTCGCAAAAAAACCTGTGGCGTATGGCGTCAAACTCTTGGCGAGATTGTCCTGCTCCACGAACGGCAGCAAATTGCACATCCAGCCGCCGTACGCGGCAAAGAGCGTGATCTGGTTCGGTGTTTGCAGGTTGCCGCGCGGCGGGGGCAGGCGCTTGAATGTGTCGTGGTGGTTGTGTAAGGCAAGTGCAATCTGTTTCAGGTTGTTCTGGCATTGCGCGCGTGCGGCCGCCTCACGCACCTTTTGCACCGCGGGCACCAGCAGCGCGATCAAAATCGCGAGAATCGCGATCACGACCAGCAGTTCGATCAGCGTGAAGCCGAAGCGTATTTGGCCGGCGCCGACCGCGGAGGTCATGACGCCGGGTTTGGGCGCGTCGTCAGCGTGCAACGGCCGACGCGCGCTCAGGCGCCGCAATCCAAAGACCAGCCAACCCTGTCGTCGTGCCATCGTCGTCTCCTGAAGATTATCGACCGTCAACTATGCTCCTCCGCCGGAAGCGTTGCAACAACAAAATCGACAGCCAATCAAGGAAGCAACAGGGAGAATGCGACGGGGAGTTCGTGATTTGGCGCTTTTCCTCGCGCTGACGGCGTGTTATAAAAGTCATTATGTCTCCAAACAAAGTGGGCAACTTCTGGATCGGCGTATGGTTCAGCGGGGGAATGCTGCTGCAAGCGCTGCTTGTCCTTGGCTGCCATCGATCAGAACCCAGTCCGGCCACGATCGAAACCGAGGTCGCCGATCCGCCGTGGTTCGAGGATATTACCGAAGCTGCCGGGCTGCGCTTCATGCATGACGCCGGACCGCCGGGCACCTATTTCATGCCGCAGAACATGGGCTCGGGAGCCGCGCTGTTCGATCTGGATCAGGACGGCCGGCTGGATATTCTCCTGATCCAGAATGGCGGACCAGAGTCCGGGGCGAAGAATCGCCTGTTTCGCCAACAAGACGACGGCACGTTCGAAGACATCAGTGCCGGCTCGGGCTTGGACGTGGCCGGATATGGCATGGGCGTCGCGATCGGCGATGTCAACAACGACGGCTGGCCGGATGTGCTGCTGACGAGTTTTCGTGGCGTGCGCCTGTTTTTGAACACGGGGCAGCGTCGCTTCGTCGAGGTGACCAAGGAGGCGGGGCTGGCGAGCCTGCACTGGGCCACGGCGGCTTCGTTCGTGGATTTTGATCGGGACGGCTGGTTGGATCTGGTGATTGTTCATTATGTGGAATACGACCCGACCCATGTCTGCCGGGGCGCCTCGGCCCGCCAGGACTATTGCCATCCGGGCAACTTCAAAGCCACGGTCGCGCAACTCTACCGCAACGGTGGCCCGCAAGCCAACGGCCGGCCGGTGTTCGAGGACGTCACCGCCAAGTCCGGTCTGGGCGGCCGGCCCGGTCCCGGTCTCGGCGTGCTGTGCGCTGATTTCAATGGCGACGGCTGGCCCGATATTTTTGTCGCCAACGATGGCCAGCCCAACCACCTCTGGATCAATCAAAAGAACGGCACGTTTCGGGAAGAGGCGGTGCTGCGCGGCTGCGCCGTCAACGCGCTCGGCAAGGCCGAAGCGAACATGGGTGTCGTCTTCGGCGACATCGACGGCGACGGGCTGCCGGACCTTTTTGTCACCCATTTGACGGAAGAAACTCACACCCTTTGGAAGCAGGGGCCGCGCGGCCTGTTCAGCGATCGCACGATCGCCGCCGGACTGACAGGGACCCGCTGGCGGGGCACCGGTTTCGGGGTCGTCTTGGCTGACTTCAATCAGGATGGTCATCTTGATCTGGCTTTGGTCAATGGCCGGGTCAGCCGGCACGTCGGCGCCAATTCGACCGCGTTCACGTGGGACGATTACGCCGAGCGCAATCAGCTGCTGGGCAACGACGGGCAAGGGAGGTTCCGCGACCTATCGCCGGCCAATCCCGCGTTGTGCGGCAGTCGCGGCCTGGGCCGCGGCTTGTGCGGCGGCGACATCTGTGGCCGGGGACGGGTCGATCTGCTGGCCACCCACGCGAATGGTCCGGTGCGTCTGCTGCGCAACATCGCTCCGACCGCCGGCCATTGGCTCTTGGTGCAGGCCGTCTTGCCAGCCTGGAAGCGCGACGCCTACGGCGCCGTCGTCACCGTCACCGCCGGGGCGCGGCAGTGGAGCCGGCTCATTCAGCCGAGCACGAGTTACCTGTGCAGCAACGACCCGCGGGCCCACTTCGGCCTGGGCGCCGTGGACCGCGTGGACGCGGTCCGTGTGGCCTGGCCCGACGGCGCCGTCGAGGATTTCCCGGGCGGTCCCGTCGATCGACGTTTGACGTTGCGCCAAGGGGACGGCAAGCCCGGAAAACAAGCAAAATGAAGGTGCCACAACCCACGAACGCCGTTGGTTCCATGCCCCGGCGGCGCTGGTTGCGCTGGAGCATCGGCTCGGCCGCAATAGGCGCCGTCGTGGTGCTCGTGGCCGTGCATTTATGGCCGGCGCCGGCGCGGTTGGAACCGCCTGCCCCCGACTTGACCAATATCGATCACGCCGTGCGCGCCTCGGTGGAACAAGCACAACAGGATGTTCGGCAGGCGCCGGATTCCGCGGAAGCTTGGGGCCGGCTCGGCATGATCCTGTCCAACCAGGTTTTCGCCAAGGAGGCGCTGACGTGCTTCCTCCAGGCCGAAGCCTTTGATCCCGACAACCCGGCTTGGCCGTACCGCCAGGCCCTGGTTCTGTATGCGGAAGATCCGGCGAGCGCTCTGCCCAAGCTGGAGCGGGCCGTGGCCTTGTGCGGCAATCGTCCGGATCGACCGCGCTTGCGGCTGGCCGAGCTGTACTTGCAGCTGGGGCGAGCCGCCGACGCGCAGCGCGAGTTCGAAGCGTTGTTGCAGCAGCAGTCCGGCCATCCGCGGGCCAACCTCGGCAGGGCGCGCATTCATTTTCAAGCGGAGGACTGGACGGCGTGCCGTGCGCGCCTGCAACCGGCGCTGAAGCATCCCTTGACGCGTAACGCCGCCCTCAGGCTGTCGGCAGAACTCTATCAGCGCCAGGGCGACACGCAAGCGGCGGCGCGCGATCTGGCTGCCGCGCTCGCCTTGCCCGACGATCCCGACTGGCCCGACCCATTTCTCGCCGAAGCTGCGCGTCATCTCGTCGGTGAATGGGCGCTGAATCAAAAGATTGCGTACTTCTTGGATCGTCAACGTTTCCGCGAAGCGCGGACGCTGTTGGAGGAACTGGTGGGCGACTATCCCCAGTCCGCCCAGGGCTGGATGCAACTTGGCTGGTGCCAGCTGAATTTGCACCAATACACCGCGGGCGAGCAAGCGCTGCATACCGCGCTCAAGCTCGCTCCCGCCTCGGCGCACACCCTCCAATACCTCGGCACGGCCCGCATGCTGCAAAAAGACCACCCCGCGGCGATCGCCTGGTTTCGCAAATCGTTGGCGCAAGCTCCGGACATGATGCAGACCCACTTCAACTTGGCCGTCTGCCTGAAAGAGGAAGGGGACCTTGCCGGCGGCATCGCTGCGTTGCGCGACGCGGTCCGCTGCCGGCCGCACAGCGCCGTTCTGCACGCGAAGCTCGGCGACTGGCTGCTGCAAAACCAACAGCCTGACGAAGCGGTTCGCCACCTGCAAGAAGCCGTCGAACTGCGTCCCGACGATGCCGCGACGCGCAAACTGTTGGAAGAGGGCCGGAAGCGGCAAGCGAACCCGATCCCAAAAAGGGGACAGGACCTCTAGTGCTCTGTCACGCATGAATTGATGAGTCGCCAGAAGTAAGAGCCGCGCACGAAGTAAGCGGCCCACTCGCAGCCGCTTACTTCGTGCGGGGCCTT